>TARA_R110000737_G_scaffold50750_1_pt1 | contig 16549 bp, 17 predicted proteins | sample TARA_R110000737 | Tara Oceans TARA_R110000737 (sample SAMEA4398027) | marine metagenome | biome: Polar Biome; feature: [SRF] surface water layer (ENVO:00010504); material: water (ENVO:00002006), including particulate matter (ENVO:01000060) such as... | depth 5 m
CCCAGATGATTAAACCGATAATGAAGAATGAGCTAAATGGTAAAACGAGTAAGCCATTACCTTGATACCAACCACCATTTTGCGTCAAAGTAAAAACTTCAAAACCAAATAATGTACCAAAACCAAATAGTTCACGGAAAAAAGCAACAACCATCAAGACTGCACCGTAGCCTAAACCATTGCCAATACCATCTAAAAAGCTTACACCGGGTTTTTCTTTCATCGCGAAAGCTTCAGCGCGGCCCATAACAATACAGTTGGTAATGATCAGTCCAATAAATACTGACAGTTCTTTTGATAGTTGATAAGAAAACGCTTTTAACACTTGGTCAACCAAAATAACCAATGAGGCAATAATTACCATTTGCACAATAATACGCACACTCGATGGTATTTGATGACGAATAAGCGAAATAAACAAATTCGAAAAACCTGTTACTAGCATTACCGCAAGCGTCATCACCAAAGCATTCTGTAGTGAACTTGTAACTGCTAACGCAGAACAAACACCAAGTACTTGTAGGGCGATCGGGTTATTATCAACAACTGGTCCAAATAAAACCTTTTTAGTATCAGTAGCCATTAGTTCAATCCTCCAGCACGATAGTTAGTAATAAATGGCCCATAGCCTTCTTCACCTAACCAAAAATGCAATGTACGCTCAACACCATTACTGGTTAATGTCGCACCAGACAATGCATCGACACCATGAACATTACCCGCTTTAGCGCCACCTTTAACAATTTTAATCGCTATATTGTTTTGCTCGTCAAACATTTTCTTACCTGGCCACAAAGCTTTCCATTTCGGGTTAAGCACTTCAGCACCTAAACCTGGAGTTTCTTTTAAGTCAGAATAGATAACGCTTTTTACGGTATTCAGATCAGACTCTAAACCGATAAAACCATACATAAGATCCCATAAGCCAGAACCAACAATAGGTAATACTATCGTTGATACTTTACCTTGTTCATCTTTAACTAAATAAACCACAGCCTTATCAGCGCGACGATTTAGACCAGCGATATCATTTTCAGGTTTGGAGCTTTTAGCTACATTACGAGCATCAGCACGTTCTTCAAATGTTTTCACATCACCTGCAACAACTTTACCTGTTGCTAAGTCAATCATTTTTGCATCGACAAACTTTTCATAGGTAGCAACAATATCGTCACCTGCAAGTTCTAAAAGACCGGCAGTCTCAAGAATTTTAGTTTGCTTATCAAGCAACTTATTCGCAGTTTGTAAGGGCTTTAAACCTACTGCTGAAATAGAGACTAAAGCAGCACAAACCAAACAAATAACAAATACAAACCCGACTGTTCTGCCGAAAGTTTCTTTCTTTTTAGTATCAGACATTGCGAGCAAGCCTCCGTTTGATATTCCCTTGAACAACAAAATAGTCGAACAGAGGTGCAAACAAGTTAGCGAATAAAATAGCCAACATCATACCTTCTGGGAATGCAGGGTTAACAACACGCACCAATACCACCATGATACCGACTAAGGCACCAAACCAATATTTACCGGTATTAGTAAATGACGCCGACACAGGGTCAGTTGCCATAAACATCATACCAAAGGCAAAACCACCGGTAACTAAGTGCCAATACCAAGGCATAGCGAACATTGCATTAGTGTCACTACCAATGGCATTAAATAGCATGGCCGTAATAACCATTCCGGCAAATACACCTAAAACAATACGCCATGAAGCAATACCTTTATAAAGGATGTACGCACCACCAAGTAAAATCATTGCCGTTGACACTTCACCAACAGAGCCTGGAATATAACCCCAGAAAGCATTCCACCAATCAGCATTAATTGAATAGTCTAATAAGCCTTGGTTAGCAGCACTTAATGCTGTAGCACCAGAAAAACCATCAGCAGCAACCCAAACCGTGTCACCCGATATTTCAGTTGGATAGGCAAAGAATAAAAACGCACGCCCAGCTAACGCAGGGTTTAAGAAGTTTTTACCTGTGCCGCCGAATACTTCTTTGGCGATAACGATACCAAAAGTAATACCGATCGCTGCTTGCCATAACGGAATAGTAGCCGGCAAGATTAAGGCGAAAAGAATGGAACTAACAAAGAAACCTTCATTAACTTCATGCTTGCGCACTGAGGCAAACAATACTTCCCAAAAACCACCGACAACAAATACCGTGGCATAGATAGGTAAGAAGAACATGGCGCCGTAGAACATCATACTGAACCAACCAGATTCAGCCGATAAGCTACCGCCTAACATTTCAAACAAACCAACTTGCCAAGTATCAGGTAAAGCGTAACCAGCTGCTAATGCATCAGTCGCTTGAAAACCTATGTTGTACATACCCCAGAACATGGCAGGGAAAACCGCTAACCATACTGTGATCATGATACGTTTAAGATCAATACTGTCACGAACGTGAGTTCGACCTTTATTCACTTGGCCAGGGGTAAATAACCCTGTAGCTACGGCTTCGTAAAGCGCATACCAAGTTTCAAATTTACCGCCTTTTTCAAATTGCGGTTCGATATCTTCAAAAAACTTTTTCAAGCCCATGACTAACCTTCCTTCTCAATTGTGGTTAGGCAATCACGAAGGATCACGCCGTAATCTGTTTTGCCTGGACAAACAAACGTACACAAGGCTAAATCTTCTTCATCAAGCTCTAAGGCACCAAGTTGTTGTGCACCATCAGTATCGCCGGCACATAAGTCACGCAATAACATTGTTGGCAAAATATCTAATGGCATAACGCGTTCAAAGTTGCCAATTGGCACCATAGCGCGAGCACTACCATTAGTTGTGGTGGTCATGTTGAACAACTTCTTAGGGAAGAAATGTGACATATACGCACGCGTTACCGAGAATTTATTCGGGCCAGGATACATATAGCCAATAAATTCTTTCTCTCGACCTTCAAGGATAAGAGACATTTGTGTGTGGTAACGACCTAAATAGCCATGTACACCCGAAGCAACAGAGCCTAATAGTAAAGAGCCTGAAACGATACGTAACTCACCATCGTGTTTTTCATCTGCAGTAATATCTGCAGCACTTGCACCTAATGTAGTACGAACCAAACGTGGATTCTTAGCGGCAGGACCGGCTAAAGATATAACCCGATGACTGTTTAATTCACCAGACGTGAACAATTGTCCAATAGCAATAACGTCTTGATAGCCCGCATGCCATGCTACGTTATCAGCATTGACAGGTTTCAAGAAATGCATATGAGTGCCAACTAAACCTGCAGGATGTTTACCAGAAAATTCATTTACTATAGTAGCTGAATTAACCGCAATATCGCTGCCAGGCGCTTTGCTAACAAAAACTTCACCGTCAGTTAAGCGCGCCAGTACCGTTAAACCATTAACGAAGGCTTCACTTTGCTCAGCAATAATGACGGTTGGATCTGCCGCTAGCGGATTGGTATCCATAGCACTAATAAATATCGCAACGGGTGTCGTATCGACAGCAGGAACTTTACTAAATGGACGCGTACGTAATGCTGTCCACAAACCTGAGTTAACTAGGTTTGACACGACATCTTCACGCGCAATTGAGTTGAGTTCTGAAGTAGTATAGCTGGTAAACGTTTCTTGCTCATCGCCGCCAATTTCAATGACAACCGATTGCAATACGCGCTTTTCACCACGATTGATTTCTTTAACAACACCTGAAGCTTGAGCTGTGAATTTAACGCCAGGATTCTTTTTATCTTCAAAAAGTGCCTGACCTTTTTTAACGCTATCTCCAACCTTAACAAACATGGTTGGGCGCATTCCCACAAACTCTTCACCTAATGTTGCAACAGTTTTGATGGACGGACCATCATGGATTACCTGCTGGGGGGCACCTACTACAGGAACATCCAGACCTTTTTTTATTGTAATCATAAACACTTGCACTACTTTTGATGGGAGTAATCGAAATCAACTATTTAGCTACTTAACTGCGTTCACTTATTGCAAAACAGCACAATAATTAGCGCAACCAACTAACATAAATGACCGATTTCAGTGTATTTCAGTAAAATCTCAATCTACTTTTAATAAATTAAGCTTCACTGGCTCTAGTTAAAATTTCTGGCGCGATTCTAGCACAAAACCACATTTTGATTCTATCTTAAGCACGACAATTAATAACAATTTAGTCGAATAATCTAATATTCGCGCAATAATAACGCAATATTTTCTTTTTTAGCGACATTTTTCGACAGTTTAGTATAAAACCATCCCGCAATATTAACCATTATTGATCCATAGAGCGTTACCTATATTTAAGTTGATGAACAATAAATAACGCCTATTGGTCGAAAAAAAACCGACTATTTGTCGGTTTTTTTTAATCTAATCTGACAAGCAACTAATCAATCATAGATTAGGGCTCTTGAACTTTTAGCGTTCAAATCCAGGTAATTTAAAGTAAGTTATTAATCGCTAACTCTGGACTAATGTCCGCTTCATAATCAACACCAGCAACGTCAAAACCAAATAATTTTAAAAACTCTTGATGGTAACCTACGTAATCAGTTAGCTCATCAATGCTATCACTATCAACAGTATGCCAAATATCGGTAACACGTTGCTGAACACTGTCTTCAAGCTCTTTGTTATTTTGACGCAAGCGCCCTGCGTCATCAATGGTAGGGGTTTTACCGTAAATATTTTCTCTAAATAAACCTTGAATTTGCTCGATACAACCTTCATAAGTGCCATCAGCTTTCATTACTTTAAACATCGCTGAAATATATAATGGCATGATAGGAATGGCTGAACTGGCTTGTGTTACCACAGCATTAAGTGACGTAACATAAGCTTCGCCCTTAATATTAGCAGTTGTTGCTTTTATTGCCGTTGATGCCCGATCTAAATCTTCTTTTGCACGGCCAATAGTGGCATGTCCGTATATTGGCCAAGTCAATTCTTTACCAATATAGGTATAAGCGACGGTTTTAAAACCGTTAGCCAACACACCAGCATCGCCAAGAGCTTTTATCCAAAGCTCCCAGTCAGCGCCGCCCATAACATCAATGGTACCTTGTATTTCTTCGTCTGAAGCCGCATCAACTGACACAGAGTCAATAATGCGTTTCGAGGTATTTAAATTTTTCGTGGTGACACTTTTACCGATAGGTTTAAGTGCTGATGAATACACTTCGCCAGTATCTGGATCAGTACGACGTGGTGACGCTAAACTGTATACAATTAGGTCAATTTCACCTAACTCAGCTTTTATCGTTTCAATAGCTTTTGCTTTAATTTCATGTGAAAACGCATCGCCATTAATATTTTTTGACCATAAACCGGCTTCGTCTGCTGCGGTTTGAAAGGCCGCTGTGTTATACCAACCCGCTGATGCAGTTTTTCTTTCTGTTGGTGGCTTTTCGAAGAATATACCTAATGTTTTAGCACCATTACCAAAAGCGGCAGTAATTCGAGATGACAAGCCGTAACCGGTTGATGCACCAATAACTAATACATTTTTAGGTTTAACATCAGCTTGTGGCTGACTTTTTACATAAGAAATTTGCTCATTAACATGCGCTGCACAACCGCCGGGGTGAGCATTAGTACAAATAAAACCACGAATTTTTGGTTTGATAACCATAACTATACCTTCTAAGTGTTACTGCAAATTCCCGATAACTTATCACACTAAATAATGCTGCAGTACTATCAAGTTGTTCACAGTAACAATGTGAGTTTGAAAAATACTTAGTTAAAATTAACTAAGCTTTATAAAATTGCCGACTAGTTTACTCTGGCTTTGGCCTTTATGAGGTGCGACCAGTGACATTATTCGACAATCGTTAAAAAATAAGCAGGTAATATTGATAAAAATTTAGCGATTTTCGTAATATGCACGCAAAGTTAACTTGTTATATTCACGCATTGACGCTAAAAATTCACTATATGACTGCCATACGCGGGCAAAATCTTTATCGGCTTTTACCTGCTCGCGAATCAATTCATCAGTGTGCTGCTTTAGCGCTTGCATAACTTCCGCTGGAAATTGACGCAATTGCACTTTGTGCTCTTCAAGTAAGGTTTTTAATGCCGCATTATTACGGGCATTATATTCTGCCAAGGTAGACTCATTGACCGCATTAGCCGCCACTTCAACAATACTCTGTAGATCAGCGGGTAAAGCATCAAAGGCTTTTTGATTCACTAAAAACTCTAAACCTGTGCCGGGTTCATGCCATACCGAAGAGTAATAGTAATCTGCCGCCTGATAAAAGCCAAAGGCTAGATCGTTATATGGGCCGACCCATTCGGTTGCATCAATAGCGCCACTTTGTAATGCTGAAAATATTTCGCCACCGGTCAATGTTACCGGAATTGCCCCGGCATTTTTCAGTACTTCACCCGCAAGCCCTGGGATACGCATTTTTAAGCCTTGCAGATCAGCGACTGAATTAATTTCTTTTTTAAACCAACCGCCAAATTGAGCGCCTGAGTTGCCACCGGGCATTGGCTTAATACCAAAGGGTTTATAAAGCTCCTGCCAAAGCTCCATACCGCCACCGTAATGTAACCAAGCGTTGAACTCTGTTGCGGTCATACCAAAAGGTATGGCACTAAAAATAGGTGCTGCTGGTATTTTCCCTTTCCAGTAATACGCGCCACTATGGCCCATTTCAACCGTGCCTTGTGATACCGCATCAAAAACTTCAAAGCCAGGTACTAGTTCACCAGCGCCATACACTTTTACCGTCAGGCGACCATTACTCATGGCATTAACATGCTTGGCAAATTTCTCTGGTGCCATGCCTAACCCTGGAAAGTTTTTTGGCCATGAGGTGACTAATTTCCAGGTGAATTTTTCTTGTGGCTGCGCAGATTTTTCAGCATTGGCAGTATTAGTTTTTTCGCCACACGCTGTTAATGCCAGTAAAGTAAGCATCATTAAAATCGACAAACGGGTAAATTTTCTGATCATATTCTTATCCATATATTACGTTGGGTAACCAAGTAACTAAACTTGGCCAATAAGCTAAAGCACACAGTAATATTAACTGTATAATAATAAAAGGAATAACACCTTTGTAAATCGCCGCGGTAGTGACGGCTTTATCTGCCACCCCGCGCAAGTAAAAGAGCGCAAAACCAAATGGCGGCGTCAAGAATGAGGTTTGAAGATTAACTGCAATCATAATCCCCAGCCAAACAGGATCTAGTCCCATCGCTAATAATACCGGCGCCACAATGGGTACGACGACAAAGGTTATTTCAATAAAGTCTAAAATAAAACCCAAGAGAAAAATAACCAACATAACAATTAGGGTAGCCCCCACCACACCGCCCGGCATTTGTTGAAATAAGCCATGGACTAATTCTTCACCACCAAAACCACGAAAAACTAACGAGAATAAACTGGCACCAATTAGGATTAAAAATACCATCGATGTGATCTTAACGGTAGTTTGCATGACTGAAGTTAAATTAGCTTTAGATAATTGCCTTTTCCATAACGCCAATAACAAAGCTCCCATAGCCCCAACACCAGCAGCTTCTGTCGGCGTGGCATAACCAAATAATATCGAGCCCAGTACTGCAAACATTAATAATAATGGTGGTAGCAGCGCTGAAATCAAGAGTACAAAAGTTAGCGATTGTTGTTCATCGGTTTCTTCTTGTGGTACCTGCCTTGGAATATCTTCAGGTTTAAATATAGCCACGGCAAGACAATATAAAATGTAAAGTATAACTAGCATAAGTCCGGGAATAACCGCACCGGCAAACAAGTCGCCTACCGACACTGTTTTAGGGCTAAATATTCCCATACTTAACTGCGCTTTTTGGTAGGCACTAGATAAAACATCACCGAGCAACACCAAGGCAATTGAAGGGGGGATAATTTGACCGAGCGTTCCCGTTGCACAAATAATTCCGGAAGAAAATGCCGGACTATAACCACGCTTTAACATCGTAGGTAAAGATAATAAGCCCATGGTCACTACCGTTGCACCGACAATCCCTGTGCTAGCAGCCAACAACATGCCAACTAGGGTCACCGAGATAGCTAAACCTACATTGAAACGACCGAATAATAATGCCATGGTGTTCAGTAAATTTTCCGCTATTTTTGAGCGTTCGAGCATTGCGCCCATAAAAACAAAGAGTGGTACGGCTAATAAGGTTTGATTATTAAGCACACCATACAGTCGATTCGGCAATGCATACAAAAAAGAGCTTTCAAAAACACCAAAACTTATGCCGACACCGGCAAACAGTAAGGCGGTACCCGCAAGAGACAAGGCTACAGGATAGCCAAGTAATAATACGCCACAAACAGCAACAAACATCAATAAAGCTAAATATTCCATTATTTCACTCCCGCAATGCTTTCGCTCTTTGGTAGCTTTTGAAAGAGTATGATTAAATTTCGTGTAATTTCGGCTAGCCCTTGTAAAGAAAGGGTTATTGCTAACAGTAAAATTAATGACTTGTTAAGATAAACTAAGGGTAAGCCTCCAGCTTCAGGCGAACTCTCCATAATTTTCCATGATGAAGCGACGTAATTAAAGCTGATGAAAAATATAAAAACACATACCGGCAACAATAGCAGCAAAGTACCAAATAAATTCAAGTAGGCTTTTTGTTTCGCTGAGTATTGTTGATAAAAAATATCGACCCGGACATGACCATCATGCTTAAGGGTATAGGCAGCACCGAGCATGAACACCAAACCATGAAAATAAAGTACCGACTCTTGCATGGCAATCCAACCGAGATTAAAGCCATACCTAAGCACCACAATACTAAAGGTCAGCAACACCATTAAAAGTGTCAGCCAAGCAACTGCTTTACCGAGTAACTCTGTGGTGGCGTCGATCGTATGAATAAATTTGTTCGCAAGCGTTAACAACATAGCTTTTCCATTTATTTTTATTATTATTGTTTCTATTTTTTTAAGCGTCAATTAGCAAAAATCAAACGCTAGGCAACTTCCCCCCTGTCCAGCGACGTTCTTTCACATCGACGTACATGGCGGTATAATGCCGCAGAGTCACGTATTTACAAAGATGCAGCCACTATAGCAATTCTAGCAATTCTTGAACCATTACTTAGATAACTAGGAACAGTGATGTACCGCGACATACCGTACATCCTGGACATCGTCACTCTTTCACATCCATGTGACCGCGACATACCGTACATCCTGGACATAAAAAAACCGCTAATATGATATTAACGGTGCGAAATATTTACCAGATATACACGTATAGTTTACCCTGCTTTTTTGCTGCCTCCTAGACACTTAGGGGATAAAGGTGTGTTCTCCGCGTAATAGGTTTTCCACTCTTTCTCTGTGTAAGTATGCAAAGCCAAAGCATGAATTTTATCGGCAAGTTCTGCCGCTAATAAGGTATTAATAGCGCGATGGCGTTTTATCAAACGTTCACCTTCAAAATCTTGTGAAACGATAATAACTTTAAAGTGTGACTCACTGCCCGGTGCAACGTTATGCTGGTGACTTTCATTTATTACATCGAGATGAAGAGGTGAGAAAGCAGAAAGTAATTTTTCTTCGATAACAGCTTCTATTGTCATAGTATTTTCCCTGAAGTTGATCGGCTAATGGATCACTTTTAATTTTAGTCGTTGCGGCTAATTATGCCATCTATCTAGATGGCTGACAGCTTTATTTTTAAGATTTTTATCGTCTAACCGCTAGCGACCAAGTCACTTTTTAAAGCATATTTTTCGAAAGGTAAGATTTATCCTTGGCGCGAGAATTTTACCTTTTTTCGGAAGACAATGCTGCCAATATTCTTGGGTTGTTGCTCTCATAACCAATAAGCTTCCGGAGGCAAGAAGAAGGTTTCTTTTCGCATGAGTTTTAATATGTTTAAGTTGAAACTCTCGCTCAGCGCCAAATGATAACGACGCAATAATCGGCATTTCACCTAGTTCGGGCTCATTATCACTATGCCAGCCAACACTATCATTTTGGTTACGATATAAATTCGCGAGTACGGCATTAAAGTCATGCTGGCAATAGTCGCTAACTTTTGCTTTGAGTGCGAGTAAACTATCCGTCCAAGGCTTGGCGGTAAGCGTTATATTTGCATAACGATATCTAAGGTTATTATCGCCATACCAAGCTTGTAATCTGGGTATTTTCATCACCTTTCCAAACATTTTAATATTATCATGGCGCCAAGCTAAACTTTGCGTTAACTCATGAAAAAGCATTTCTGCTTCAGCGCTTGAATAAAAATCTTCAACATATTCAATATCGGCATCCGGACAGTTTATTTTCAAATGAATATCTACCTTAATGACTCTTTACGCTTAACTTAGCCTTAATTAACACTATTATCTCGATAAAATCCGCAATTTACTAGCTCGTGGTGATAAACTTTGTCACAATATCACTCACGCCTACTAGATTTAAATAGCTATGATCAGTCCATTTATTATCAACGAAAAAAACCTTTTTCTCGACCGTTTCCCCACTGGCCAAGTTAACCGAAGCTTGCAAGCCTGGGATGCCGCAGATGAATATATTATTAGTTATTTAGAGCGCCTTGAATTAACTAAATCAAAACAAAACATTCTTATTTTCAATGATAACTTTGGCGCTATAAGCTGTAATTTAACTGACCATCAACTTTATTGCGTTAGTGACTCTTTTTTAAGTCATCAGGGCATTGAATATAATGTAGAACAAAATGGTTTATCAAACGAAAACATCACCTTATTGGATAGCCTAGACGCCTTGCCAAATAATATTAGCATCGTGCTTTATAAAATCCCAAAGAGTAAAAGCCTACTCTGCCAACAATTGAGCAATATAAAGCAGCAACTCAATAAAGATGTTATTTTTATTGCCAGCGATCGCGCTAAAGAAATCCACAGCTCGACACTCAAATTATTTGAGAACTACTTAGGTACAACGACCACATCATTAGCAGTAAAAAAAGCTCGGCTTGTCTTTAGCCAACTCAATAATGAAAAAGCAACCACGACAAACTTCCCAACCTCATGGCCATTAGAAAATAGCGATTTTACTTTGCATAATCACGCTAACGTCTATGCCAGAGAAAAGCTCGATATTGGTGCACGCTATTTTATGGAGAACTTACCTAATGTTGCAGCAAACGCGCAAGTGATTGACCTTGGCTGTGGTAATGGCGTTATTGGCTTACAGGTATTATCAAAACAGCCGGCTGCACAGGTTCACTTTATCGATGAGTCTTATATGGCCATTGCATCAGCGAAATTAAATATTGCGGAAAACTTACCCTCAGCTGTTGAGCAATGTCACTTTCAAGTCAATGATTGTCTAACGAGTGTTGAAGGCGGTAGTGTTGACCTTATTTTGTGTAACCCCCCCTTCCACCAACAAACAGCGACTACCGACCATATCGCATGGCAAATGTTTAAAGATAGTCATCGAGTATTGAAAAAAGGCGGGGAGTTGCGCATTATTGGTAATCGTCAACTTGGCTACCATATCAAATTAAAGCGTATTTTTGGTAATGAAAAGCTCATTGCCAGCAATGAAAAGTTTGTTACTATTTCAGCAATAAAACGTTAATTTTAACTTTTAAGAATATCATATGAAATCACACATAATTACATTACTACTTTTAAGCTTCATCACGTTATTGTTCGCCTGTGCTACTCCGTTAAAGCAGGTCATTGTCAGTCCAGACATTAACATTGCCAGCAGTAATGCATTTCAACAAAAACAAGTACAAATACGTTTTAGTGATTTGCGCTCGTCTAATCATATCGTAGAGATATTACGCATTGGCGAAGCGGCACAATTATATTCACCTCAACAAACCATTGTCAGTGTTGTTGAAGCATCGCTTACCTTAGCGTTAAAAGCTAATGGCTTGCAAATACAGCCTCTTGCAGCCAATCAAGTTGAAGTATTCATCGACAACGCGTTAATTAGCGTGCACCAAGACATGTTAAAATATGGCGCCAGTAATCAAATGAACTTTCGTGTTGTTATCAACAATGAACAAGGCACTTTAACAAAATCATTTAAAGTATCAGGTACTAGTAATGGCCCGCTAAAAGCAGATCTTGCCGTATTAGAGCGCGACTTTAACCAACAACTCGCAAAGTTATTAACACAAATAGTGCAAAACCAAGAGTTGCAGCAATTTATGCAATAATTTATACCGTTTTTTTTAGCCCTAAGATATAAATGGAGATAGCCATAATGAGAATTTATTCAGCCATATTATTATTACTTTCACTCACCTGTAGCGCGAAAGATATAGCTATTGACCCCGATAATTTATTTCCGCAGGTTAAATTAGAAACCTCGATGGGTGTTATCATTGTTGAACTCGATAGAGTTCGCGCGCCAATAACGGTAGATAACTTTTTAACTTACGTGGTCAGTGGCGAATACGACAACACTATTTTTCATCGCGTTGTCGATAAATTCATTGTTCAAGGTGGCGGCTACAGTAAAGATTTTACACTTAAAAAAGTGAATAACTCAATAATAAATGAAGCTGGCAATGGCTTAAAAAATGACATCGGCACTATCGCTATGGCAAAAGAAAGCCGACCGCACAGCGCCAATAGGCAATTCTTTTTCAATGTTGCTGATAATAGCAGTTTGAACCCCGGTCGACGCTGGGGTTACGCGGTTTTTGGTGCTATCGTTGAAGGCCAAGAAGTTGCGGATGCCATAGGGTCAGTAAAAACAGGCTATAATGATGAAATGGCCTGGGACAACGTACCTATTGAACCTATCATGTTAATCAAAGCTAGCTTGTTGCCAGCCCTATAAAACCACCTCACGATTAATACCCAACGCAGCTAAAGTCTCTGTTTAGGTAAAAGGTTTAAACTGGCTGTTCATTGCCAAGTGTGCTATTTCTGTATAACTGCTGTTATAGCACTGTAAAGTGATAATTGCGCCAGAAAACTTGTCAAAATAAATACCGCTTCTGACTCGTTTTGAGTCCTTTGCCGCAGCGTTTGAATGCCATTGACTATAAAATACTTAGCTTGACTTTTTAAAACGCTTATCAACACAACACAGCGTTTTAAATTCAGTAATATATACTTATGACTCAAGCGAAAAGCATCACTTCAAAGCGCTTAATAAACGCCTCCTAAGTTACATTTAAGTTACAATTTTCTGATGTTTTACTTTGACAATTACCACTTTATCTACGATAACTAAAAGGAGTTAAATGACCTCTCTAGGAGATTTACAGGATTATTTCTACTTAGCTCAGACACTTTATTCTGTACATTAGTACACAGGAAAAACCATGATAATTGAGCAGTTTATCAATGAAAAAATCACACAAATACGTGTCTATATTAACGCGGTTATTAATCATTCCCTACACTACACTGAACTTGATCTATTCGTCGAAAACACCATGTCAGAATGGACCTTACTAAACGTCAGTGACGAAACCCCTAGTAATGCCAGGGAAAGGGTTTTTTGGCACATAATGCATGAGCTTAGTCTGCATAGCGCTAACAAATTTGATAGTGATTTATACTTTAAAAGTGAAATATCTACCTGTTTAGATTTTTTCTCTGGTAAGGGTAGTTATCCGATTGATTGTATTGGCTGGAGACCTTTACCTTGAGCTGCCCGTAAAGCCATGGGTAACACTAAAAAAAACCACCTAACTTACCATTACTGCATAACTAATTATCAGTTACAAAAGATTAAACTTCTGTTTACTAATACATTTTGATAGCCTAACAGCATTAACTTCTCGCATTCATTAGGCTTTGAGCAATGCAATCTCCAACCTTTAAGCAAGCGATCTTTAATCGTCGTATGCTAATTTGTATTTTTACTGGCTTTAGCTCCGGGTTACCGTTATTTATTCTTTACCAACTTGTTCCGGGTTGGTTGCGCTCCGAGGGCGTAAGTCTAGCGGAAATAGGTTTGTTCTCACTTATTGGCATCCCATATGTCTGGAAGTTTATTTGGTCGCCACTCATGGACCGATATTCGTTACCTGTCTTGGGCCGACGCCGCAGTTGGATGCTACTAACACAAGTATTATTACTGTTTTCTATCGCTGCGTTTGGCTTTGTTGACCCGGTAATGAACATATGGAATGTCGCCTATTTAGCCGCCGCGGTAGCATTTTTCAGTGCCAGTCAGGATATTGTACTCGATGCTTATCGGCGCGAATTACTGCCAGAGCATGAACTTGGTTTAGGCAACTCTATTCATGTGCAAGCCTATCGACTTTCTGGACTAGTACCGGGGTCATTAGCCTTTATTCTTGCTGACCATATCAGTTGGCAAGCAGTATTCATTGTTGTCGCCGCATTTATGCTTATTGGTATTGTGTTAAGCCTGTCGATAAAGGAGCTGAACAACGCGACCCAAGCACCAAAAACATTACAAGATGCCATTGTTTTACCCTTTAAAGACTTTATCAGCCGCAAAGGCACAAAATCCGCACTACAAATTCTCGCTTTCTTATTTTTGTATAAGCTCGGCGATAGCATGGCAACAGCCTTACAAACGCCATTTTTTATAGATTTGGGTTTTACTAAAACTGAAATAGGTGTTGTAGCTAAAACTGCTTCATTAATTGCCATGACGATAGGTTTAGCCGTCGGTGGCATAGTCATGATCAAATTAAGTATCAATCGTGCCCTTTGGCTATTTGGTTTTGTTCAGATAATCAGTATATTAGGTTTTGCCGCATTGGCAGAGATTGGCCACAACACCTATGCTCTAGCTGTGGCTATGGGTTTTGAATATTTGGGCGTTGGTTTAGGGACAGCAGCCTTTACCGCCTTTATTGCTCGAGCCACAAACCCGGCCTTCGCAGCAACGCAATTTGCATTATTCACCGCATTAACGGCATTGCCGAGAACATTTGCAAATGCCACTACCGGCGTTATTGTCGAACAAATAGGCTGGACTAATTTTTACTTTATATGCACAGCATTAGCCATACCCGGTATGTTAATGTTATTGAAAGTTGCACCCTGGCGTGAGCCCTCTAAAACAGTAACGCAGGAGATAGCGTAAATATGATCCGACTATTTTTTCTAATCCCTATACTAATGTGTGCCATTTGGTATTGGTATTTAAAAAACAATAATTACACCATTAAACAAGGCTTGAAAGGCTTTGGTTATATCTTTGCTTTTAATGGCACTATTATCGCTTTTTTTGTTTTAATGCTGTTTATAACCCATTAGTTACCCGTTATTTTCACAAAAAAAAAGCCGCAAACAGCGGCTTTTTACACACATTATATTAAAATGTGTGCATGCAATATTTTTCAGCTAAAAAACTGAACGGAATCCTGAGCGAGAACCACCTCGACTAGAACGACGATTTCTCATTCTACTGTGTAATTCTCTACGCTTAGCGTCTAACCACTCGTCACGAGTAACGGTTACATCGCCATTGCGGCCTTCTTCACGTGTGCGGTAGCTGCAAAACTCTAGGAAAGCTTCAATATCATCTTTAAGTTCTTCAGCAACCAACTCAATCATAATCGCGTCATCTAGAAACCCAAGTACCGGAATATGGTCAGGCACTAAATCTTCTGGGTCACTAAAGTAAGCTAACGCACTTAAGACATCCGCACGCTCTTGAGCTGGTATTTTCCATTCTGAATCTTCGATCATAGCGACCAAAGTTTCTAATTTTTTAATTCTCTCGCTGACGAATCTTGGTACATCACCTTTAACATCTTCACTAAGGCTTTTTGCGTTTGCTAAAATTTCTGCTTCACTTAAATCTTTTGCTCCCGACTTTGATTGTCTCATCACATTACGAAAATGTTCTAAATCAGACTCTTTCAACTCGAAGGTAACTTCAAATGCCATTGTAATTCTCCTATTCTTTGGCTTGCTTAGATCAGTAACCCTTTAAATTTAACAGAACATTATCAATACAGCACTATAGATATACAAAATAGTAGCCATTTATGGTAAATAAATAGTTATTCGCATTCCAAAACGCGATGAAATAAACGAAATTCTTCGTAAGAATAGAATACCAAATCACATTTGCATGAAAAAAAATCAATGCTACTATGCTAAACAACTGTTTTATTTACGCAAATATTATGCCTGATAATAAAGAAGCTAAATACTTAGCACAACGAGAAACCAGCCGCGAAACAACAAATAGCATTTGTGAAAATTGCCACGCTAGGGTAAATGGCTCCTTTTGTAGTGAATGTGGCCAGTCGGTTGAATCAACTCTACAGTATTTTTGGAGTGTGGTATTGCACTTACTCGACGATATTTTTAGTTTTGACTCGCGCGCAGCAAGAACGTTAAAGCCACTTTTATTTACGCCTGGTTTTTTAACTAACGAATACATTCAGGGGCGGCGAGTTCATTACGTACCGCCATTAAGACTTTATTTGTTTATTAGCATTATATTTTTTCTATCGCTAAAGTTTTTTGCGATTAATGAGAATAGCGGTTTTATCAGTATTACTAAGAAAGATGCCTTAAATAACGTTAACGAACATATCGCGCTTATTCAACAACAAACAAACACCGCTGATATCAAGCCTAATGATGAATTAACGGATGAATTAGAGCGCTT
>TARA_R110000737_G_scaffold346888_1_pt1 | contig 16509 bp, 18 predicted proteins | sample TARA_R110000737 | Tara Oceans TARA_R110000737 (sample SAMEA4398027) | marine metagenome | biome: Polar Biome; feature: [SRF] surface water layer (ENVO:00010504); material: water (ENVO:00002006), including particulate matter (ENVO:01000060) such as... | depth 5 m
AATAATAATAATAATAACTATATTTACACATGGGATTAGGAATAGGAATATCAGGAACAAATTGCTCAGATTCGGGCGGTAGCGGAGCAGCTCCAATAGGGGCAACTATAATGAAGACTAATAAGAGTATAAGTGCTAGAACTGGAGACGATGGCGATTTACAAGAGGGTAGAGCGACAGATTTTTTTACTCTTGCTAGTAATAATCCTTTTGGAACAACGGAACGATTTACTTCAGAGTTGGGTTCTCAGACTTACACAAATAATATTGTAATTGATTGGTCTACTTATAACGGTTCTATTGTTTTAGGTTATATTAATCAAGCCCAAACGGCTACAACTTGGGCTAATGCAATAGATAACTCTTTAGCTTATTCGGTAGGTTCGTATACAAGCGGCTGGAGGTTACCTAATATAACCGAAATCTATAACCTTTATGATTTTGGTAATTCAAACGGACTAAATTCTTACTACTTATATAGACCGCCAGTTTTTAATTTAGGAGTGGACAAGTTCTGGTCTTCAACAATAGGAAGATTTACAAGTCAAGCATACATAGGAAAATCACAGTTTGGAGAGATATTATACACAGGGATTACTAGTTCTAATTCTTATTTCCCTTGCAGAACATTCACAGTAACAGGAACAACATTAACATAAAAAATAAAAAAAATGACTTATAAATTTCCGCAATTTAACACAGAAATTGCAAATCCTACAATTACAGTAGATGCAGATTCTATTATAGTTCATGCTTTGCGTAATGAAATTAGCTTAAACGTAACGCTAGAAACTGACAACGCTAAACTATACGGAGTTGAGTTAGCAGATATACCAGTAGAGAATTTAGACTACGAAGGCGAAGCAAATTTAATGATAAGAGCTTTAGACGGATTAAAGAAATACGAAATCTAAAATGTTTAAGGACTTAATGGATAGTGAAGAGGCAAGCATCGGAGGGATTTTTTCTTTAGCGGCAACGGGATTAATTAAACTTTACGAATGGTTTACATTCGAAGACGTTAACAACGTGTTACAATTTGCGCTTGCCATTGGAGGCGTGGTATTTTTGTACCATAGAATTAAGGGGCAAATATTAGATAATAAAATTAAAAGAAAAAACTTGAAAAAATGAAACAAAGACTTTTTAAGAATTACATTACTACTATTTTGGGATGCCTTATTCTAATATTTTGCGGTTTAATAATTTATCAAGAAAAACAAACGGCGGGCGAATTGTCGGGATGGTTGGCGGTTGGTCTTTTATTCCTACGATCAAAAGATTCAATTATCAATTTACCTAAACGAAGACTTTGAGCAAGTACCTTTACATTTTTGATAGCGGTCACGGTGGACTATATCCGAAAGGGCATGATCGAGAAGGCGAGTATGTAACGCCAGGCAAACGAATGGTGAAGGACGACGTTGTTTTTTATGAAGGCGTGAACAACCGCGACAACGTTAAGCGTATAATCGAAGGAATGGAAAAGGCAGGATTAGAAGCCATTGACATTATTAACGATTGGCGTGATGTTCCACTAAACGAAAGGGTGAGACGAGCAAATGAACTTGGAAGAGGTCGGAAGTGTGTCTATATATCCATACATTCAGACGCGAATAGTAACGGAAAAGAATGGAATCAAGCGAGTGGAATTGGAACGTATGTATATGAAAAAGGAAGCGAAGCAAGCAACGACCTTGCAAAGTATATGCATCAAGAATTGAGCTGTAACTTCTACGGAATAGCAAAGGATAGAAAGATTAAAAAGTGTGCGTTCTATGTTGTACGAAACACCTCCATGGCCGCAGTGCTTCTGGAATTGGGCTTTCACACTCATAAACAGGAGGTTAAGCGACTAATAACAGAGGACTGGAAACAGCGAGTTGTTAAATCAGTCGTAGATGCTTGTCAAATATTTGAACTAAAAAACTAAGATGTGAAGTATTTATTTTTGTTTATTATTTTGTTGGTTTCATGTACGCCACAATTCCACATTAACAAAGCGAAGAAACACACGAAGAAAGCAATTGACAAGGGTGCGGTTTTAACGCCTTTAATTGACACTTTATACATTAACGATACAATCATAACAGAACGAACGTTTCGAGTCAATGACACGGTTTATATTGAGCTAACGAAAACAATCGAAAAGGTAGTTCATCAAACTGGAGAAATTAGATATATTACCAAAAAGGACAAGCGAAAAGAAGTGCGTCAGGTTAAAGTTGATTCAAGAAGAAATTTTAAGTTAGATAAGCTCGATAAAAAAACAGAAAAAGTTACAGCTAGAAAACAAGGCAAAAATAATTCTTATTGGTGGATATGGTTATTAACGGGATGTTTATGTGGTTATTTTTTAAATAAATATATACCCTTTAGTTTAAAAGTAGGCTCTAACGAATAATAACTCTCAATTAATTAACTTTGTATTATGGGAAAAATTAATGAATATAGTGCGGGAACTGTTGATGCAAACGTAAACCTATTAGGATCAGGATCATCTGCCACAGAACCGACAAAGCAGTTTAAGATTAATGATATAAACACATACTTTATGGGGACTAAGGTTTCCGTACCAGCTACTGCAGGAGCAACGGGTACTGCTGGAGATTATGCTGTTGAGTCAGGATATGCTTATTTTTGTGTGGCAACAGACACTTGGGAGCGAGTGGCTATAGCAACTTGGTAACATTTATAGATAAAACATAGATCAAGCAAGTTTTAAAAAGTAATTTCGTATATTTGACTTATTAAATTAAATCAAATGAAATTATCTAAAAAAGAATTAGAAGAATTCCGAGCTATCAATAGTTCATATAGAACAGCCGAACAGAATTTCACTAAGTCAGCTCTAGAGAGACACGAAATAGTGTCTAAAGAGGAATATTACACAGACCTATTCTTAAAAGCAAATAAAGCTCTTAAAGATCATCAGTCTCCATTCATCGAAAAATATGGAGAAGGAGTTACGGTTGATCTAGAGACTGGTGAAATAAATCCCCCCAAAAAAAATGCCTGAGATTAGAAAGATAGCCGTTGGGCCAGACTTTAAGAATGCCATGAACTTTTTCGTAGGTCAGAATGTTGTAAGGGAAAGAAATAAAAGCAGTAATAGCTTTGGGGATCACAAAGAAAAAATTGATAGAATTATTTTTAAAGATGGTAGGTATGAGGTATGGCTTATTACCTTAGACGGATCTAAAGAAATTAAGATGTGGCGTTATTTTGAGAATATGCCAATATCTGTTGAATATGATATAAATTACTAATGAGATCACCACATGGATTCATAATAACGCCTCACGAGGGTAAGTTATATAAGAACACAACAAAAGTAGGTTCTGTAGAGTTTATATTAAGTTCATCTATTGAAAATCATAATGTTGTAAATAGAGAAGCAATTGTTACATCTGTGCCCTCTATGTATAATGGAGATATAAAGGATGGAGACACTGTAATTATTCATCATAACGTATTTAGAAAAGACTTTGCTTTTGGAGGCAGGGAAAAGTTTAGCTCTGACAGAATAGAAAAGGACACATATCTAGCCCCACAAGAATCTGTTTACGCCTACAAGAGTCCTATAGAGGATAAATGGAAGGCTGTTTTGCCTTGGTGCTTTGTTCGTCCAACAGGCGAAAAGTTACATGGGGAGGTAGCATTTGGAAAGAATGAAGGATGTGAAGTTGTGTTTATACCAGACAGCGAATACGAGTTTAGGATAGATGGAGAAATATTATACAGAGTTGATACTAACGATATATGCCTGAGAAAAGAACTTCTAGAAAACTAAGGGAGGACATGTGTCAAGCAGGTCGCGCTGCTGCATCTGAACTAATTATAGTAGCAAAAGCCTCTATATTTAGTGGTGTAACAGAGGATGACGTTGTGGTTAAGGATGACTTATCCTCCGAAAAAATGAAAATCGCAGCTCAAGCCAAAAGAGTAGCAATTTTTGATGGGTTTGATATTTTAGATCGTGTAGACAAAGAGGAAGCTAAAATGAAAACTGAAGATGATGAAGCTGCAAAACCTAAACATAAATCAGATTCAGAGCTATTAATAAAAGAAGAAAAGAAATCAGATTTTAGAAGCAGTGAAGAAAGAGCACACTGAAATACCGTGGACGCCACTATATGTTCTTAACAATAAATGCTTAAGAACTCAAGACAAGGCACGAATGAACAGGTCTTCTAAGTGGAAGTATGGATATAACCATGATCACGAGATAGTTGTCATATCTAAGACTGGTCAGATTGGTGATATTTACAATGTTAACGGCATAAATATAGCCTTACCTAAAACACCTAGCAATCTAAAAGCTGGAGACAATAAATGGGTCGCTCATAAAATGAGTAAAGACCTGAAGCGTATAAAGACCGTTATAGAATGGAAGTCATACCCTGCAGAGTTCAGGGAGAAACATGTAGATTATATAGAAAGAGAGTTCGAGAGAAGGGAGCTAGGGTTCTGGTTTACTAACAACAGTGAACCAACTTATATTACTGGTCATCATTACATGTACCTACAGCATACTAAGATAGATATAGGCCATCCTGATTTCAGAGAGGCTAATAGAATATTCTTTATTTATTGGGAGGCATGTAAAGCTGATAGTAGATGCTTTGGATTAAACTATTTAAAGATTCGTCGTTCTGGTTTTTCGTTTATGGAATCTTCCGTAGCTGTTGATATAGCTACATTGGCCAGCGATTCACGTATAGGAATACTATCTAAAACTGCAGATGATGCCAAGAAAATGTTTACCGACAAGGTTGTACCAATATCTCACAACTATCCATTCTTTTTTAAACCGCATATGTCTGGTATGGATAAACCTAAGACAGAGCTTCTTTATAGCTTACCAGCTCAGAAGATTACGAAAAAGAACATGTATAAGATCGAGGAGGACGATGGACTGGTAGGTCTTGATACTTCTATTGACCACAAAGCCACAGACGATAATAGTTATGATGGGGAGAAACTTTTATTCTTGGCTCATGACGAAAGTGCTAAATGGAAGAAGCCTAAAAATATTAAGAATAATTGGCGAGTAACTAAAACATGTCTTCGTTTAGGTAAGAAAATTATAGGTAAATGCATGATGGGGTCTACCTGTAACGCATTAGCTAAAGGGGGGCAGGAGTTTAAGGATTTATATATGGATTCTAATCCTAATGAGAGGTCAAAGAATGGTCAGACAAAATCAGGGATGTATGCTTTATTTATTCCAATGGAGTGGAATATGGAGGGGTTTATAGATGAGTTTGGTTGGCCTGTATTTTTTGATCCTAAGAAACCCGTAATGGGGATCGATGGAGATTATATTACTCAGGGGGCTATAGATTACTGGAATAATGAGGTAGAGGCACAAAAAGATGATCCAGACGCATTAAACGAATACTACAGACAATATCCTAGAACAGAGTCTCATGCGTTTAGAGATGAGTCATTAGCTTCATTATTTAATTTAACTAAAATATATCAACAAGTAGATTATAACGATGGGCTGTTAGCTGAACGTGTAATTACTCGTGGAAACTTTCATTGGGAAGGAGGGGTAAAAGACAGTAAGGTTATATGGACCCCAGATCCTAGAGGTAGGTTTACGACTTCATGGATACCTCCTGCTCATTTGCAGAATAAATCTACAATAAAGAACGGGAAGAAGTCGCCAGGTAATGCAGAATTAGGAGCGTTTGGATGTGATTCATATGACATATCGGGTGTTGTTGGTGGTGGTGGTTCTAACGGAGCCTTGCACGGACTGACAAAATCATCTGTGTATGAAGGTGTTCCGTCTAATAAGTTTTTTTTACAATACATTGCCAGACCATCGACAGCAGAGATTTTCTTTGAGGAGGTGCTAATGGCTATTGTTTTTTATGGAATGCCCATACTAGCGGAAAATAATAAACCCAGACTATTATATCATATAAAGTTAAGAGGTTATAGAGGATATTCTATGGATAGACCAGATAAAGATAAGAGTAAACTTTCTATAACTGAAAAGGAATTAGGAGGTATACCTAATTCATCTGAAGATGTAAAGCAGATACACGCTGATTGTATCGGTTCTTGGATCGAAGAGTATGTGGGATATGATTCCAGTGGAGAGTATAGACCAGTATATGAAATAGGAGACATGCCCTTTACCGAGACACTTAATGATTGGGCTGGTTTTGACATAAATAATAGGACAAAGTTTGATGCATCTATATCATCTGGACTTGCGATAATGGCTACTAGACGCCATAGGTATACCCCAATCAAGAAAAAGACAGAAATAAGCTTTAACTTTGTATCATACGATAATTCTGGAAATAACAGCGAAATCAAGACTTAATGGATAGTAAAAAACCAGCCTTAGTACCCTCACAGACATGGCCTAGCAACGAAGCTACTGACGCAGAAAAGCAAACAGAAAAGTTTGGCTTAAGAATAGGTCAGGCTATACAGCACGAATGGTTCAGACAAGACGGTGGAAAATGTCGTTATTATGATCGATGGAATGACTTCTATAGATTAAGGCTATACTCACGAGGGCAGCAGCCAATAGGGCAGTATAAAAAACAAATGGCTGTAAACGGTGACTTGTCTAAGCTAAACTTAGATTGGACACCAGTTCCAGTAATGGAAAAGTTTGTTGACATTGTTGTTAATGGTATGGCAGACAGAATGTTCACACCTAAAGCTTATTCTCAAGACGCAGCCTCAGCAGAAAAGAGAAATTCATATCAGCAGAACATAGAGAAAGATATGATTGCTGAACCATTATTGACGCAAACTAAAGAAGAATTTGGAATTAATGTATTCAACGTTCCTAAAGAAGATCTTCCAGAAAACGATCAAGAGTTACAACTACACATGCAGCTTAAGTATAAGCCTGCAATTGAGATAGCTGAAGAGACTGCTATATCAACAGTGCTGGATATGAATGACTTTCATGAAACTAAATGGAGGTTTGATTATGATATTACTACTATAGGTATTGGAGTTGTTCGACATAGATATAGTCATGATGAAGGTATTAAGATTGATTATGTTGATCCAGCTAATACTGTTTATAGTTATACAGAGGACCCATACTTTAAAGATGTATTTTATTGGGGGGAAGTTAAAAGTGTTCCTATTTTAGAATTAAAGAAAATAAACCCTAATCTTACAAATGAAGATATTGCTGAAATTAGATCTTTAGGTACTTCATGGAATAGCCAATATAGCGTTCATCAGCCCAATCAAAACAGTTTATTTAACAACGATGTAGTTAGCTTATTGTATTTCAACTATAAGACCGATAAGAAATATATATATAAGAATAAAAAGTTATCTAACGGAGGGGAAAGAGTAATTAGACGTGACGAATCATTCGTGCCTCCTTTAGAGGATGAAGCTCCATTCGAAAGATTAGAGAAAAGAATCGATGTTTGGATGGATGGCGTAATGATATTAGGTACGAGCTATATGTTGAAGTGGGAGACTATGGAGAACATGGTGAAGCCAGACGCAGCATTTCAAAAGGTATCCCCAAACTATATAGCTGTAGCTCCAAGGGTGTTTAAGGGTAATATTAGATCATTGGCTGATAGAATGATTTCGGCTACTGACAGGATACAACTTACTCATTTAAAGATGCAACAGGTGCAATCAAAACTTGTACCAGACGGTGTATTTTTAGATGCTGATGGCCTAGCAGACATTAAGTTTGGAGATGGTGGAGAGTATACTCCTCAGAAGGCGTTAGATATGTATTTCTCTACTGGTTCTGTTATTGGTCGTAGCTATACAGGAGAGGGGGAATACAATCAAGCGAAAGTTCCAATTCAACAATTAAACAGTAGTTCTGGTCAATCAAAGATGGCTGCTCTTATTAATGTGTATAATTTTCACATGAATATGATTAGAGATCTGACTGGACTAAATCCAGCTAGAGATGCATCTACTCCAGATAAAGATGCCTTAGTAGGCATTCAGAAATTAGCAGCTTTAAATTCTAATGTAGCCACTAGACATATTCTAGATGCTGGGTTGTACATGATGAAGAAACTTTCTGAAAGTATATCTATTCGTATATCTGACGTACTAGAATATTCTGAAGACAAAGAAGAATTTTCTAATCAAATAGGGAAGTATAATGTAGCTATGCTGGAAGATATAAAGAATCTACCTATATCTTCATTTGGAATATCTATTGAAATTTCTCCTGATGAAGAGCAAAAGGCTCAACTAGAAAACAATATATCTATAGCACTTAGAGAAAAAGAGATATCATTATCAGACGCTATTGACATCAGGCTGATAAGAAACATGAAAACAGCCAATGAGTTGTTAAAACTTAGGCAAAAGCAAAAAAATACTGCTGATCAAAAAAGGGAGCAGCAAAAAATGGAAATGCAGGCTTCTGTTAATAATCAATCTGCACAATCCGCAGCTGAAGCGTCTATTGCTAAAACTCAAGAAGAAGCAAAAGCAAAGATAGCTATTGAGAACTCTAAGACTGAAGGAGAGATGAGACTTGAATCTCACAAATTCACGCTAAAAACCGAGCTGATGAAGCAGGAGTTTGGATACCAAAAGGAACTTACAACACTAGCTTCGATGGAGGTATCAAGAAGGGACTCTACTAAGGATGACCGTAAAGATAAAAGGCTAGATCAGCAGTCTACAAATCAGTCTACATTAATATCTCAGAGAACTAATAAAGCTCTACCTGTAAACTTTAATTCAACCGAAGCAGATTTAGATACAATAGGCGCTTCAGAGTTCTTATAGTATTTTATAGTAATTTTGTAACAATCAAATCAAATATAATATGGGACTAAAGGTAAAAATGATACCGCCTGATGACAGATCAGCGGCACAAATAGAAGAAGATTTACTAGCTAAAGATGCAGAAGAAAAGGCTTCTAGAGCAGAATCATATAACAGCACACCTCCAGAAGAAGAGGTAGTTGAAAACACAGTAGAGGAGCCAGAAGTGGTAGCTCCAGATATAACAAACGACAACGTTCTTTCATTTATAGAAAAAGAAACAGGAAATAAATTCGGATCTATTGAGGAGATGCTTAGTAAGCCAGAGCCTCAAGTTGTAGAATTAGATGACTCTGTAGCAGCGTACAAGGAATACAGAGAAAGAACAGGTAGAAGTATTCAGGACTTCGTAGAGGCCAATAAGGACTTTTCAAAGGTTAACGATGATGATCTACTAAGAAGATACTACACGGAGAAGAATGAAGGACTAGATCAATCGGATATAAATCTAATGTTGAACGATAAGTTTAGCAGTGATGAATTCGATGAAGATATTGATGTTCAAAGAAAGAATATCGCAAAAAAGTTAGAAGTAACCAATGCTAGAAAGCATTACGAGAAGAACAAAGAACAATACGGTGGTGTACTTGAGTCAACTGCACCATTAGTTTCTGAGGAGAAACGTAAGCTATTTAGTCAGTGGGAGCAACAACAACAAAATGCTGAAGCAAACAAACAGGTGCAGCAGCAGCAGAGACAGCACTTTCAAAAAAGTACTAACGATTTGTTCTCTAATAATTTCGAAGGTTTCGATTTTAATATAGGAGACAATAAAAATGTTAGCTACAAAGTTGATAATGTTGATATGTTAAAGGAAAGACAGCTAGACGCCACTAATTTCATCAAGCAACACTTTGATGACAAGGCCATGTTGAAAGATCCTAAATCGTATCACAAAGCTATGCTTGCAGCTAATGACCCCGATGGATTATTCAAGTTTGCCTACGAACAAGGTAAGGCAGATGCAGTAAAAGGACACGTAACAGATGCTAAAAATATAAGCATGAAGCCTAATAATGCAAACAACGAAACGACTAATACGGGAGGGTTTAAGGTAACAGCAGTAAATAGTAATAGAGGTAAAGGTGGTTCTCTAAAAATAAACTTACCTAATAACAAATAAAAAAACAATAAATTATGGCTGGATCAGTTCAGGCGTCGCCAGGAGTACAACTTACTCCCGCGCCAATTCAGACGGCATTACCGTCTAACTACATTACAGACTTCAACTTCTTAAATCAGTACTTACCAGATACGTACAGTGAAGAATTTGAACGTTACGGAAATCGCTCAATCGCATCTTTTTTAAGATTGGTTGGAGCAGAATACCCTTCAAACTCTGACCTCGTTAAGTGGACAGAACAAGGGCGTTTACACACAATCTATACAGATTTAACTACAAGTACAGCAGACTTGTCTGATACATCTACTTTTGTAGTTGGAGGAGGGGTATGTACTTTTAGAGTTAATCAAACAGTACTTATCTCGAATAATGCTGATGACGTTTCAGGTAAAGCAATCATATCTGATGTTGGTCCCTCAGCTGCTCTGTCAGCTGGTGAATTCAAAGTAGAATGGTACGATGCTAATGGACAACCTGCAGGAGTTAATGCTTCAGTGGCATTGTCAGCATTCGTTTACGGATCTGAATTCAGAAAAGGATCTGCTGGGATGGCTGATGCGCTTGAAGCAGTACCTGAATTCTTCTCTAACAAGCCTATTATCATCAAGGATCACTACGAAGTTTCTGGTTCTGACATGGCTCAAATCGGATGGGTTAACGTTGATAACGACGAGAATGGAGCAAATGGGTACTACTGGTACTTACAATCTGCAGGTGAAACTCGTACACGTTTCGAGGACTACATGGAGATGGGTATGATCGAAGGTGTAAAAGCTGGTAACGGTTCAGGAGCAGAGGCTTACTTATCAAGTAATACTACTGGTGAAAATGCAGGGACAGAAGGTTTGTTCGAAGCAATTGAAACTGGTGGTAACGTTTGGTCAGCAGGTAATCCAACATTACTATCTGATTGGGATTCTATCTTGAAGCGTTTAGATAAGCAAGGATCTATTAAAGAAAATGTAATTTTCAATAACAGAGACATGTCTATCGATATTGACGATATGTTAGGAAATATTGGTGCAGGTTACTCTACTGGAACTTCTTACGGTATGTTCTCTAACTCAGAGCAAATGGCCTTGAATCTTGGATTCGATGGTTTCTCTAGAGGTTCTTACGAATTCTACAAGACTGACTGGAAATACTTAAACGATGCTACGCTTCGTGGAGGTATCACAGGAGGAAAAGTAAGTGGTGTATTAGTACCTGCAGGAGAGAAGAGTGTATACGATCAAATGCTAGGAAAGAACGTAACACGTCCATTCTTACACGTTCGTTACCGTTCTTCTCCAACTGAAGACCGTAAGTACAAAACTTATGTTTTAGGTGGAGCTGGTGGAGCAGCAACTAATAACATTGATTCAATGAACATTGAGTTTTTGACTGAGCGTACACTTTGTACGATGGGTAGAAATAACTTCTTCATCTTTGAAGGATAGAGTATAGATTTGGAGGTGTAGCATTAGTTACACCTCCACTTTTTAATTAAATTAAATCAAACATAATGGAAAAACAATCATACGTTTACAAGATCGTAAACAATAGACATGGGATGACTTGTTATATCGCTAACAAACATTCTCAAAGCAAGGAACTTTTATACTATAATGCTGAAGATGACTCGTCAAGAGCTCTAAGATACGCAACAAACGTAAAGAGCATATTCGAAGACGAGCAAGGAACTGGAATTATAAAGACTGCACCTATCATTTTTGAAGAAGGCATACTTGAAGTACCTAAAAAGAATCCAACACTAATTAAGTTCTTAAAGTTTCACCCTGACAATGTAAAAAATGGTGGTAAATTATTTGAATTAGTTGATTATGCTGCTGTTAATAAGTCAAGAGCAATAGCTGAGGAGTTACAATTTGAAGCAATGGCTTTGTCTCGTGAATTAGGAGAGAAAGAAATAGAAAGCGTTGTAAGAGCTGTTATGCCTAGTAGGGTTGACAAAATGACTAATCTTGAAAAGTCTGACTGGATTAAGAGTTTCGCAAAATCTAACTCTGAAGAATTTATGGATTTGGCTTTTTCACCAGAGGCTGCTAGAGACAATGTAATTGGTTCGGCATTAAAGGCTGGTGTTATTGAATTTAGAAGAAACAACAGTGAGGTATTCTGGAATTATAAAGCTAGAAACTCTAGAATTTGTAGAATCCCAGAAGGGGCTGATGCAAAACAAGAGCTAGAAAAGTTCCTTATGTCAAATAAGGGAACTGAGATCTTTACTGATCTAGAAGAGATTATGAAGGATTAAAACACTTTAACAATAATCAAAAGCCCATTCTATTATAGAGTGGGCTTTTTTCTTTATCTTTGTATAAACTCCTCAAATAATGATTGACAGCGTAAGAAGTACAGTACTATCTATCTTGAATAAAGACAACAGAGGCAGTATAACTCCTGATGAATTTAATTTATACGCAAAAACAGCACAAATAGAAATATTCGAACAGTATTTTTATGACTACTCTATAGCGGTAAACAAAATGAACAGGATGCTTTATAGCTCGGGTCATTCAGACATACCAGCAAGACTAGAAGAGGTTATTGATTTTTTCACGGACCGTACAACATTACAATACGATAATATATCTAATAGGTTTATCATACCTAATAACACTTATAAGTTAGGTACAATAATATACAACGACACTACTGAACTAGAGATTGTATCTAACAACAAGATATATAATTTAATATCATCACTTGACACTGCTCCAGATGTAGGTTGTCCTGCAGGGGTTATATATGGTAATGAGGTAAAGGTATATCCTACGACTATTACTTCTAGTGTAATATCTTTAAGGACACGATATCCAGCAGATCCAAAATGGACTTATGAGCTTTTTTCTGCAGGGGAGCCATTGTTTAACCAATCAGCAAGTGACTATCAAGATTTTGAAATACCTAAAGATGATTTCTACAACTTAGTGTCTAAGATATGTCAGTATGCAGGCGTTCAAATTAGAGAGCCTCAAGTAGTACAGTTTGCCAAGAGCGATGAGGTTCAAGAAAAGCAAGAACAAAAATAATCTAAATGGGATATATAACTAATTACAATTACTACTTAAACGAGGGTGTAGTTCCAGAGTCAAAGAACCATGGTTCGTATCAATATATATCATTACCAGATATAATTAACAATTACATGTTAATATATGTTGGAGATGATAAGGTCGTAGACAATGTAAAGAAGCATATAGTTAGATTTCACGCAAAGCAGGCTATAAAAGATCTTAATTATAACGCCTTTAGAAACATAAAAGTACTAGAGACTACTATCGGATCTGATTTAAAATTAATTATGCCTAGTGGGTATGTTGATTATATTAGATTATCTATGGAGTCTAACGGAGTACTATATCCTTTGACACAGAATACGAAGCCAATGTCGGCAGTTTCTTATCTTAAAGACAATAATAATGAATTGTTATTTGATAATGCAGGAGAAGTGCTCTATGGATCGTCTGAGCTTGACTCACAAAGGTTGTCTGCTACTCCAGCTACATACGGAAGTGCGGAGTCTGCTTTTTGCAATAGGTATTCTATTGGAGGGCAGTACGGATTAGATACTTCAGAGGCCAATTCAAACCCAAGATTTAGAATTAACCGAGCGTCTGGCGTAATTGATTTCGATTCAAACATGAGAGACAAACTTGTAGTGATCGAGTATATATCTGACGGAATGGAGGGCGGTGTAGATTCAGACATAGTTATACATAAGTTTTTTGAGAGATACATGTACTCTTATTTAACGGCTGAGATACTGGACGCTAAAAGAGGGGTGTCTGCAGTAGAGAAGAGAAAGGCAGCCAAGAAAAAAGAGGCTGATGGTAGAAACGCTAGAATAATGATCAGTGACATTGATCCATCAAGATTACTTATGACTCTTCGAGGTCAGGATAACCAGATCAAATAATTATGAGCGAACTCAAGAAAGCCTTTACAGGAGGTATAATGAATAAAGATTTTGATGAGCGACTAGTCGCTGCTGATCAGATTAGAGACGCTTTAAATATTGACATTATTAGTACCGAAGGTTTTGATAGTGGTTCGGCTAGAAATAAAAAGGGTAATACTAAGATAAATAATTTATCTGACGTTACTGGGCTAGACACCTCAACAGCTAAGACTATTGGCGCTGTTGCATATGAATCCACGAATACAATCTATTTCTTAGTAGCCTCTGATTTATTTGACGGGGTGTATGAGTATAATGAGATTTCTGGAGTCACGACACGAATACTTCAGTCCAATAAGTCTACCCCTACAACACCTAGCCTATTAAACTTCGATAAGGAGTATTACGTTACTGGGTTTAGATTTCTTGATGGATTTTTATTTTGGACTGACGGTTTAAATGAGCCATTCGGAGGGTTAGTGCAAAGATGGAAGTCATATACTATCGACGATGATAGAATTCCATTAGACACTAGAGTAATAAAACCAGCTCCATTAAACTCTCCATTGATTGAGATGAAGAATGAGATTGGTCAAGAAAATAACATGGAGGATAGATTCCTTCAGTTCTGCTATAGATATAAGTACATCGATAATCAATTCAGCGCATTTAGCCCATTCTCAAGTACGGCATTCGTACCAGGAAAATTTGAAATAGACTATGCTGCTGGAAATAACGATGCGATGCTTAACCAACAAAACAGAGTATCAGTTAGATTTGAGACTGGAAATCAATTTGTCACGGAAATACAGGTTATATTTAGAGATACTAGAAGCCTTAACACGTATATCACAGAATCATTTAACAAAGATGAGGAAGGTATAGCAGACAATTATTCTCATGATTTTGATTTCGACAACAATAAGACGCCTATAACACTGCCTAGCTCTCAGTTGTCTAGAATGTTTGATAATGTTCCTTTGAAAGCGGAAGCGATGGAGGTTATTGATCGAAGATTGATATATGGTAACTACACACAGTTCTATGACGTAGTTGATACTGATTTAGAACCTATAAATATAGATTTAGCCGTTAGCTATGAGAGCGAGCAGGTGTCGGGAAACAACGGTACTCAGACATTTAGAAGTGACAGAGACTTAGAGGTCGCAATACAATATGGAGACGGTGACAGTAGGTTTACGACTGGGTTAACATCAGGAGACAGTACTACATATATTAAACCAGAGAACTCTATAACGGCTAATTCTTTAGTCATTGATATACATAATACACCCCCAGCTTTTGCATCTGAGTATAGATTACTTATAAAGCAAAGAAAGAACAGCTACTATAATATATTCCCGATACTTTATCGTTCTTTTGGGGTGTATAGATTTTTCTTGATCAACAAGTCTGATAGAGATAAGTTTGAAGTAGGGAAATATGTAATTTTTAAATCAGATGGTTCTGGTCCTACACTGTCCAATAAGTCATACAAAATTTTAGAGTTTGAACAGAAGCCTGATGGATTCTTAGGTGGAAGTGAAAAAACTGGACTATATTTCAAGATTAAAGTGGAAGGCACATTGTTTAGCCCAAATAACATTAGTGATTATAATTCAACTGGAATTGGGGGGAATTCAACAGATTTCAATTTCTGTAATCAACTTGCTAGACTGCCTATAGTCGGTGGGTCTGGATTTCTATGTGCAGACAACCCTATATTTTATGGGACTAGTAATGCAGGGTCAGCTTTAACTGTAGCTAATTCATGGGCTTATTACGGTGATAGCGACACTAGGATTCACCTTGAAATCACACCGAATTCAAATTTTAAGTTCAAATATATAGGAAATAATAATGTTACAAGTGCAACCAACCAGTGGTATTATAGCAACGTTCCTATTATAGCCAACACTCAAATTCCAATATATGGTCTAGTAAACAACTCAACGATGGGCACAGTATTGAATATTGAATTTAGTCAAGATTCAGGATTTGATGTGGGTGATTCTTGGAGAATAAACTGTCGGGGCGACTCAAATAATATTAATTCTGAATCAGTTTATGGAGACAAATTGAGGTTACTTGCTATAAGTGGCGCATCATCATTTCCAGACAAACAACATGGAGGATTTTCTATTATACCTGGTGAAAATTGGTCAGAAACAGTTATTGAGACTGATAGACAAATTCAGGCTGGAGCTGTGATTGATATAAATATAGTAGAAGATAGATATAATCAAGCTGTGCAATATGGTAATCAACAATTTATATCTTCTAGACTATATGAAAATATAGAGGAGTGGTTTTATGAAGATGGAATATACAACAACTTTCATCAATATAACCAACAGGGAGTTGATATTTATGGAGACAGTGTAATATTCAGGAGAGGTAGAGACTGGAGTAAAGGTGTATCTGGCAATAGCGTTGAGTCTATAAATGAAATAAATCAGGGTTATGCAGCGACCCAAGAAACAATGAGTTACCCTGTACACATGATTATTAGAGGTTATGGTCAGAATGACAGCTGTAACCAGAATATTATAAAAGTTGACTTCTCTATATCCCAGTTAGACAACCCATTAATATGTGAGACTGACCCAGTAATTAATGATGCAGATATCTTTCACGAGATGACTGACACGTATCCTATTGTAAATGGATT
>TARA_R110000737_G_scaffold92482_1_pt1 | contig 16491 bp, 14 predicted proteins | sample TARA_R110000737 | Tara Oceans TARA_R110000737 (sample SAMEA4398027) | marine metagenome | biome: Polar Biome; feature: [SRF] surface water layer (ENVO:00010504); material: water (ENVO:00002006), including particulate matter (ENVO:01000060) such as... | depth 5 m
CAAAGTAAAATAAAGCCTGAAAATTTAACTTATTCATCACAAGCACTATTTCAACAATACCCTAGCGCGATAAACTTAAGTGTTGGTGTATTACTTGACCGTGAAGTGTATCGTTTTAATTTTTCTAAGCAGCAGGTTATAGTCGATGCGGCAAACGGAGAGCTATTATCGCCACTAAATAGTGACCGAGCACTAGCGCTGGCGAAACATTTTTATGCGGGTGATGGCAAAGTAATTAATGTTGAGTTAATTACCACTAATCCTCCTTTTGAGTTAAGTGCACGACATTTACCCGCATGGCGTATTGATTTTGACAATCTTGGCGCGCCCGCACTTTATATTGCCGCATATAGCGGTAAAGTGGTGACTAAGCGCCACAACTTTTGGCGTTTATTTGATTGGATGTTTCGTTTTCATATTATGGAGTATGGTGACGAGCAAGATGTTAGTAATTGGTTATTGTTTTGCCTTGCTTTATTAGCCCTTCTGGCCGCGTTTAGTGGTTTAGTATTGACCTATTTTAAAGTGATCAAGCCGATGATACTGCAACGAAAAAATCGTCATAACAACACTCAAATAACGCGACAAAAGAGTAAGTTACCTGCCGGAGATAAGTCATGATGGTTTGGACAAGAAAGATTCACAAATGGGCCTCATTACTCATTGGCTTACAACTGCTTATTTGGGTAATTAGTGGCTTCGCCTTTAACGTCATAGATCACGAAAAAGCCCGCGGTAACGCCCACCGTCAAATGACGCAGTCGTCTGCAATAGCAAATAAAGACCTACAGCCAGTTGAAAGCGTACTTAAATCTTATCCAGAGACAATTGAACTCAACTCAGTCAATATCCTCTCGCAGCGCTATTATTTATTGACGCAAAAAAAAGCTTTATATCCTAATTTTTCTAGTAGTTATCATCTGGTTAGTGCTATAACCGGTGAGCTAACTTTAGTTGATGAAAAACTCGCGACAGCTATCGCTCAAGCAAGTTATAGCGGCCCCGGTACGGTTAACGCTGTGACATTAATTACTCCGCCAATTGCAGATTTTCCTAGTCAGAAAAACCCCAGTTGGCAAATTAACTTTGCTGATGATTTAGAAACCAGTGTTTACATTGAACAAGGCTCTGGTCGTTTGGTCGGCCACAGTAATAGTGACAAACGCTTTGCTGATTTCTTCTTTATGTTGCATTTTATGGATTATGGTAGCGCCGGTAACTTTAATACACTGCAAATGATATTATTTGCTTTTGTCACCTTATGGTTAGCGCTTTCAGGCTTTATCTGGACTATTCATATGTTACGCAACGGCAAATACCGCATAAAACGCTAAACAGCTAGCGGCAATTAATCAATAAAAAAGCATCTTTAACAGATGCTTTTTTATCAAATACGCGTCTCGCATATGTGTCGGCCTAGCACCTAGATAAATATCCCCGCGAACTTGCTTGCTCTGTAATACCAGCACTATCCCCTTGATAAGCTTTATTTATTTCGCCAATAATTAGTTAAATTTCGCACTAGCTCTAATGGCCTTATCATCATAAAAACCTAAGCTTCTGTATTTAAACGAATTATTCTTGGTGCGTTATTTGCAAACCACTTAACATCTTAATCTGGAAGAGAAATATAATGTTATTGGATATTCAGGAACTTAGTCATCAATACCAAAGTGGAAAAAAGTCAAAGTTGGCCATTAAAGCACTATCGTTACAAGTGCAGCCCGGCATTTTAGGTTTATTAGGACCTAATGGTGCCGGCAAATCTAGCTTGATGCGAATTCTTGCAACAATCACGAAACCAAGCCAAGGAAAGATATTATGGCAAGGGCAAGATATTATTAAATCGCCACAAGTACTACGCAACGAGTTAGGTTATTTGCCGCAATATTTTGGCGTTTATGAACAACTATCCGGTATTGAATTTTTACAATACATCGCCGGCTTAAAAGGCTTAGATGACGCGATAGCTAAGCAAAGAATTGACGACTTACTCAATAAACTTAATTTAACACACGCAGCACACATGGCACTTAAAGGTTATTCTGGTGGCATGAAACAACGTATCGGTATTGCCCAAGCATTACTGAATGATCCCAAGTTACTTATTATTGATGAACCGACTGTCGGCTTAGACCCACAAGAGCGTGCTAATTTTCGCCAGCTACTCACCGAATTAGCCGTTGATCGCTGTATCATATTCTCTACTCACATCGTTGCCGATGTTGAATCAATTGCAGACCGTATAGCTATTATGCGCTCTGGGCAATTAATTGAATTAGCATCACCAAGGACATTACAAGATAAAGTCGCGAATAAATGCTGGCAACTCACCACTAATGTCAGTGAACTAAAACAAATTCAGCATGACTATCTGGTTAGCCATAGTGTGCGAAAAGGCAACAAACTTGAGTTAAATATTGTTGCTGATTATTGCCCTGATGAGCATGCGATTTCCAGAGTGTCATCACTAGAAGATGCTTACCTTTATTTTACGCGTGACCTGCGCCTTCAAACTAACACCATGAGGGTCAGTTAATGCAACAAGTATGGCAGTGTATTATCGCTGACTTTAAACAACGAACTCGCCAACAAAGTTTTGTCGTTACCTTGTTGGCCATGTCGGTATTAACCTTATTGTTTTTTCCTGCGCCCGACGCCCATTATCAAACCTTAGTGATTAATGGTTATCGTGGTATTTATAACAGCGCTTGGATAGGTATATGTTTGGCGATGCTAAATGTTTTATTTTTACCGATTATCTGCTTTTATTTGGTTAAAAATGCCATTGAGCTTGACCGACAATCAATGACTAGCGAGCTTATCGCAGCCACCTCTGTTAGCAAACTGACATATTTGATCGCAAAATGGTGCACTAATGTCGTTATTTTAATTACCATCGTCATCGTGATGTTATTGAGCAGCATACTGATTCAGCTTTATTATGGTGAGAGTTATCAAATAGATCTTTGGGCCTTGTTATGGCCACAATTAGTTTTTGTACTGCCTATGCTATTAGCGATTTCATCAATCGCCATCATGTTTGAAACAAATAAATGGCTAAAAGGCGGCTTAGGTAATATGGTTTATTTTTTCTTATGGATTGGTTCCATTGTCCAAAGCGTCGAAAGTATCTCTGGAGTAGGTGCCCTGCTTGATAATTTAGATGCCGAAGTCGCAGCACGCTTCCCGTTGAGTCAAGAAACAACAAATATAGGCATCAGCGCCGTTAATAATGAAAATCTTGTAGAAAGCTTTATTTGGCAAGGGGTAGAACCGACAATGCTGCACCTTTGGGGAGCGTTACCTTTGCTTTTTATTTCCTTATGTTGTTTCGCCTTAGCGGTGCTGTTTTTCGATCGTTTTAGCCAGAACTCAGTACCAGAAGATCAACAACCTTCCTGGTTAAGTAAATTATTAGCCACTAAAAAAGTTAACCAACTAGATAAATTTTTTGCCTTAATCACTCGACACTACGGTTTTACACGTTTGCTTCGCCTAGAACTCAAGTTACTGCTCAAAGGCCATTCAATTTATTGGTTTATTGGCTTATTAACCTTAAATATTATCCAGCTGTTCATTAGTAAGGAATTACTGATTAGCATAGTCTTACCTATTTCATGGTTATGGTGTGTCTTAGTTATTTCGCAACTGGGTCAATTAGACAAACAAGCCAATACCTTGGAATTAATGTCCTACAGCAGAAGGTCTATAAAATCGTCATGCTTGGCGAGTTATTTTTCCGCTTGGATATTATTACTCTTGGCAAGTGTCGGCGGCGTGCTACGTTTTGCTGTCATGGCCGAGTGGTTATTATTGATGCAATTGTGCATAGCGATTTCTTTTACCGTAGCACTAGCCTATTTTTGTGGCACGTTCGCTAACACCAAGCGCATGTTTGAGGGGCTCTACCCGGTAATTTGGTATGTAGGTCCATTTCAAGCGGCACTATATGTCGACTTTTTTGGCGTAAATAGCGCAATCAGTTGGCAAGCAGGTATGCCCTATTATTTTTTAGCGATTGCAATCGCTTTGCTGACCTTAACGATTAGCGCCAAACATAGCCGTTAATTATACCCATTCAGATAAGTTTATGAGTGCGAAAAAACTTAATATATTTGCTATTATGTTTAACCGAACGCCTTAAAAGTCAGCGTAGATTTTGTAATGATTATCAAGGGTAAAGTGTTACTCTGATGCTACACCAATTGAATTAATGTTTTCACCATTTAGCGCGACGTCGTTAATTCAATTGGTCTGAATTTTTTATTGAGAATAATTGCATTAGGGTAAATTTATGTTTCACTGCATTGATAAAATGATGAACGACGCTGTGCTGGGATTTTTAGCACTGTTGTCGTTATTTTTAATGGTGGCGCCGTCTTTATTTCAGCTCTCGCCGGCCGGTGAAAGCTGGTTGTTCGTTATTGAATATGTCATCGTGATACTCTTTCTCATTGAATATCTCGTCGCTTGTATTTGCGCGACCAACAAGCGTCAGTTTGTCTTTAACCGCTGGCGCATACTCGATGCGCTGATCATTATCACGGCATTTGTTTCCTTGCTACCCATTGTGCCTGATATTTTAAGAAACTCGCCAGTATTCAGACTAATTAAATTGGGCCGATTGGCATTACTGGGCACGCGTTCAGGTCTTGCACTCTCATCGACTCAACAAAGCTTAAATGATCAAACTACGGCAAACGTCAGTGAATTAGCTGTACTAGCATTGCAACCTTCAGGCACAGGGTTTAAAAATATTACCTGGCAGGAAGCACTCACTAGAATTGGTACAGAAAACCCAGACTGGCTGTTTATCAGCGGTATCACCGAACAGCTTCTTACGCCAATATCTACAGCACTAGGTGTGCCAGAAAAAGCAGTACATGGACTTTTTCAATCGACTGTACCTCGCTTAGATAGACTTGAGCGTTTTTCAACCTTTTTCGTACGCTACCCGCTCGCCATACAGGCTGATGGCAAACTGCGACGCGTACCCGTGTTATTGGTTGGTACCGCTAATAATATTGTCGTGCTCAGTAAAGAAAAAACCGATTTAGAAAGCCGAGTGGAAAAACGTCTGGCCAATCTTACTGGCAAAACCCCAAGAATGATCAAAGTAATGGCGGCACTGATCGGTGAAATTGTTCAAGCCTATAACGATGTCCATGAGTCACTAGAATCATCATTATTGAGAATAGAAGCGGAGCTACCCATACTAAAAGACGAACAATTTCTGGCGCGAACCTTCGAACTCAGAGCGGATATTCTTCGGGTACGTCGCAGTATTCAGCATTTGAAAAGCGTTTTACGCGACTTGTCCAATGGCAACCTGACCATTGCAGGTTCAGATGCAGGCGATAGAGAATTATTTATCCTACTGACCGACGATACTGAAGATCTCTATGAAGCTATTGAGGATTTACGAGAATCACTACAAGCATTGGTGGATTTGCGCTTAAACGTCTCTTCATTCCAGATGAATCGGGTAATGCGTCTATTGGCATTACTCACAGCGTTAGCCTTAATTCCAGCGACAGCAGGCGGGTTACTTGGCATGAATTTGCTCGATACTCCATGGTCAGCAACCTTGTCTCAGGTTTCCTTCGGTGTTGCTGCAGGTATGGCTCTAAGTCTTTATATTTTTGCTATCAAGGGTTGGTTACGATAATAAGAGATTTAAGCTGCAGACTCAGTAATGCATGCTTAGTCATTATTATTTTCATAATCGATAAGGGATAGCGTTATTAATTATCATTCATTTTACTCTTAATAACACTGGGTATAATCGTTTGAAAAACATTATGTTATTAACTTATTTTTAGCAAATCAGCCTAGGTATTACTTTATGAAAATTGAAGAAATAGTGAATACCACTGTCACTTCCATCAAGTTGGATGACAGACTCGTGGTTGTTATAGCGTTAATTTATTAAACATAAACTCATCATTTACTGGTGGTCAATAACCATGATTAACCTGTCGCTGCTATCTCAGAAAGAGATTATTTAAAAACGGCACACGCTAATCAAAAACGCACAACCTCGAGTGAAAAAGATTAGTAATGTTGAACAAGCGGGTTCATCAAATAGTATCGAAAAAGCTCATCGCCTTTCAACTTCCTAGCTGGGACAATAAAAACATTTCATGATATCAGTGTCTATTGCCTAGCAGTAATAAATAGCAAGAATAGCCTGGCGAGAGATCGTCAAATGGTTTTATAGCAAAGTTAATGCATCTAAAGCCTAGTATTATTTTTGCTGTTAAATCTTGTCATTGAAGCGCTAATATTTAAGCTCATATATTAAAAAAGAAATAACCCATTATACTTTTTATGTAGGTTCCATTGGCTCGCTAGACAGTACCAGTTAAGAGCAAAATAGCCATAATTCACTCCTAGTCAAGGGCTAACTTGGTTGATTACATTAAAATGTCCTACAATCTAAAATTGTGCATAACGAAATTACTTATGCCCTCATCTATGCGTCTGATAAATAGCATTTAACTGAAAACTACTAGTCTACAAGATAATTGCAAAATGGGTCCTAAATATAGAGGTGATAAATGTTTAAAAATGTCAAAATATCCACGCGAATAATAATTGGCTTTAGCGCAGTCATTATTTTGATACTTGGGTTGATCATCCCTGTTGTCAATTATAATATTTCTGAACTTGTTTATGATGCTGAGCAGAAAAAGTTAGAAAACCTTTATAAAAGTGCATCAGCAGAGATCGAGTCTGAAGGACGTATTGCCCAGGCTATGAGTTATATAGTCGCCTCTAATCCCGAAATGAGTAAAGCAATGGCTGAATCGCAACGTGATAAGCTAGCTGAACAAGTGGTACCTTTATTTGAGGGACTAAAAAAACAGTATGCGGTTCGGCAGTTTCAATTTCATCTTCCACCGGCAACTTCATTTCTTCGCGCTCATAAAAGGGAAAAATTTGGCGACGACTTATCAAGCTTTAGAAAAACAATTTTAGCCACAAATCAGAATAAAACGCCCGTAAAGGGCTTAGAGAAAGGTGTTGCAGGTATTGGTATTCGTGGGATAAGTCCCGTTTACCATCAAGGTTCACATATTGGTTCAGTTGAATTTGGTATGTCATTTGGACAAGCATTTTTTGAACAATTCAAAGATAAATATCAAGTTGATATCGGACTCTACGTAAAAAGAGACAGTAAATTTGAGGTTTTTGGCTCGACAATCCAGTCAACAGTTCTTGATAATGAACTGCTACTAAAGGCCTTTCAAAACCAAAATGTCCTTGAGAGAATAGAAATATCTCATACCCCTTATGCCGTTTTTGGGAAGAGCATTACTGATTTTTCAGGTCAGCCAATAGGCGTACTGGTTATCGCGATGGACAGAAGTGAGCATGTGAATGCTATTAAAAACACCCAAAACAGTACATTGATACTAGGTGGTCTCTCGCTGATTGGTGGGATTTTTATTGCGATATTTATAGGCCGTACTATTGTTAACCCCATTACCATCGCGGTTGAAGCTATGAACGAAATAGCCGAAGGCGATGGAGACCTGAGCAAAAGGCTTGAAGCCGATGGCCGTAATGAAATATCGTTACTGGGCGAAGCTTTCAATCGTTTTGCTGAAAAAGTTCGAAAAATGGTCTTACAGGTTGGTAAAGCGACAGAGCAGCTTGCCGCTTCAGCTGAAGAAATGTCCACTATCACTAATTTAACCAATAATGGTGTTAAAGCGCAACAAGCTGAAACTGAGATGGTTGCGACAGCAATGAACCAAATGACTGCAACCGTGCTGGACGTCGCGAATAATGCCACTAAAGCTTCTAAAGCAGCTCAAAAAGCTGACCAAGAAGCGGTTAATGGCAAAGCTGTTGTAGAAAAAACAGTTACATCGATAGATGTGTTGGCGAAGGAAATTGAAACATCATCACACTTGATGCAAGAACTTGAAAGCAACAGTGTAAATATTGGCACAGTCTTGGTTGTGATTAGAAGCATTGCCGAGCAAACTAATTTACTAGCACTAAACGCCGCTATAGAGGCAGCAAGGGCTGGAGAGCAAGGTCGCGGCTTTGCCGTTGTTGCGGACGAAGTGCGTACCTTAGCAAGTCGCACCCAAGAGTCGACACAAGAAATTCAATCTATGATTGAAAAATTGCAACAGGGATCAAAAAACGTTGTTGACGCAATGCAACAGAGTAAAGATAAAAGTTCGCAAAGTGTAATACAAGCAGAAAGTGCTCTGGTGTCTTTAAATGAGATAACCAACTCAGTAACTACTATCAGTGAGATGAATATACAAATAGCCGGAGCAGCATCGGAACAAAGCAATGTGGCAGAAGAAATAAATAAAAATATTGTTAATATAAGTGGTGTTGTTGATGAAACAGCTGAAGGTGCAAAACAAACGTTAATGGCAAGCCAAGAATTGGCAAGTTTAGCAAATGATCTACAAAATTTAGTTGCGCAATTTAAAACCTAACAACAAGCTTTAAATGCTATGACAAACTATTCCAAAAAATCAGTTTGGTAATAGTTTGTTATCGGGTAGTAATGAGCTCTAAGACAACCTGCGCCTTAAATTTGCCCTGAGTGACCGCAAAAATATGATTTAATCTATGCTAACATTGAGCTCTTCATAGCGCTGCCTTCGGAATGGGCGCAACGCCATCCTCATTGATAAATTACTAGTATTAAATTGCTAAAATCTACCGCCATTTAAACGACAATAAACATTAGTTATTGCACCAAATTAAATTCAAATTCTATTTCCAGTAATGCTTTACCACCACTTGCCGCTGGGTAGCGCCATTGCGTTAAGGCTTGCTTTGCCGAACGCTCTAATAAGCGATTACCGTGCTGAGTCAGTCCAGTGATATCTATAACTTTACCTTCATCAGAAATACGGTATTGCAGTTTTACCGTGCCAGATTTACGCGCGTAAAGTGCTGATTTAGGATATTCAGGCATGACACGATGAATAGGCACTATAGCGATAGAAGCTTGCTTAATCGTTGGCACATTAACCGTATGACTTAACGTTTTATTTACCGATAATTTAGCTTTAGTGAGGGTAAGTCCCTCTCGGCTTACGCTACTATTTTCTGAATATTTAGGAGGTAAACTTTCTGGTTTGGGAGGTAAAGGTGGCGTAACCGGCGGTAAAACGTTCTCTGGCGTGGCAATATCGGTCAATTCCACTACGCGTACTGAATGTTGTTTATACTGGGCGCTATTCCCATGCACTGGCGGCTTAGCAAAGTGAGTGACCACTGCCATAATAGCGAACGAAGCGATTCCTCCCGTTAACAGTAAAGCCAAGATATGCCATGGTGAACGCTGTATTTTACTCGGTTTAGCTGCAATTGCGGCAGCAAATACCGGCGGCTGAATTTTTTGCTTTCTTTGTTGATAAAGGCTTGAGAGCTCATTATCAAATTTATCGGCACTCATGATGATGATCCTAACAAATGACTTAAATTCGTACGGGCATAACGCAAACGACTTTTAATGGTTTCAAAGCTGTCGTTGGTTAAGACTGATATTTCCATTACTGAAAAACCTTCTTGTTGAAAAATAAACGCCTCTCTTTGCAAAAACGGTAATTGTGCCAGTGCTGAATTAAATTGCGTTAACCTGTCTGATGCCTGTATCGACTTTTCAAGGTTTACTGTCAGCATTTTATTTTCATCCAGCAACTGACATTGCCATTTTTGCTGACGACGAAATTCGTCAATTAAGCTATTACGAGCAATCGTAAACAACCAGCTTTTAACGTTAGTTTGCCGAGTCGTATCAGCTTTAATGTTGATCACTTTTAGCCATGTAGTTTGTACCACATCTTCTGCCAACTCTTTATTCGATTGGCTCAATAAGTAGTGGTATAGCGACAAATTAAATTGCGCAACCAGCAAAGACAAATATTTGTTTTTACCGGTTGCCATATAGTTTGTCAGTAACCTTTCGGGACTGGTAGTTGGGTTATACCAACCTTTAATCATTGAGGGTAACTGCAAATTATTATCCTAACTTTGTTGATCCATATTGAACTCTAACTGTACGGTTAAACCATGTTGTGTCACCGTATTGCCTGCTGCTGATTTTGCTCGGTATTTCCACTTTCTCAACGCCTGTTTAGCGGCTTGATTAAATACCCGCTTAGGTTCTGCGTCAATAACTTCTACATTGGTTACACCGCCTAAGGCATTAATATCAAAACGTAACTTTACCCAACCTTCAATACCATCACGCGCCGCGGCGATTGGATATTTAGGATTAATGCGTACCACCGGACGTGCATCATTATCGCGAGTATTATTGCCTATAATTAGACTAGTTCCACCACCAGAGATCTTAATATCTGGGTTGTCATAATGATAACCTCCTATAACACTAGATTCTACTGCAGCTTCAAAAGTTCTTGGCATAGGTTGGGGCGCAGGAGGAGGATCATTTTTAAATCGTACTATTTCAATTACCGGCTTTTCCTCTGGCAACTGTGTAAATTCAACAATCACCTCAGGAAGAGCTTTGAAGGGTATAACTTGCTCGTTATTAACCAAGTACGCCATAAAGGCAAATAAACCAAAGGTTGTTGTACTAGCAAGCGCAGTTATCGTCATTATTTTTTTCATCGTCGTTCCTCAATAGGTCGTTAGTAAAGTCATCTAAATAAAAGAGCTGTGATCACACGCCAAGCCAGTGGCCAATACCTGACTTATAAGTAGAACGATGTAATGAGGTCAATGGGGTTAAATAAAATAAAATTATTTAGAATAATACTGAAATCGATGTAAATGAGTCTTGAGATTAAAGTGAATTACTCACTGTTAAATAAAGAAAATAGTCTTCTGATAGCGACAACCACTAAAAGATAACCAATATATTGGCCGACTAAGAATATCGTCATTTTTGGCCAAAATGCAGTTTCTTCACTAAAAAAGCTTAATGCAAAGCGAGCAGGTGCGGTGAATATTTTGTAACCGGGTAACGAGGCAGAAATAAAAGTGTAGTTATAGCCAAAAGCGATAATACCAATAACAACGCCGGACAGTGCCCACAATAAAGTCACCTTAAAATCAGCTAACAAAAATTTTTTCATATTTATAACGGCTCCAAAGCTCTTAAGATAAAGCATGGCTAAATTTCTTTATCTTGGCAAAAAAATGATTAGCACGACAAAAAGGATAATTATGCACAGCTTAACACTTTACTTGAATTTGTTATGCCAACGGTTACTATAGCGGCCCAATGAATAATCTAGAATAATCTAATGACAAAATTAATTAGCCTGCTTACCATCGCACTAACGTTTTTAAGCACGGCAACCTTTGCTGAAACTTTAAAAGTAGCTTCTTGGAATATTGCTTGGCTTGGCTCTCATGAATACAACCAGCGCAAAGACGCCGATTACCAAAAATTAGCACGTTATGCTCGAGAATTAGATGCCGACGTTATTGCCTTGCAAGAAGTTGAAAGTGCAAAATGGGCAAAAAAAGTTTTTGGTGATGAGTATGATTACTTCTTCACCACAAAAGACTGGGTACAACGTGTTGGCGTAGCGGTAAGAAAAAGCAGCGGCTATAAAGCTACAGCAATAGAATATCGTGAACTTGACCAAGGCCTTGCGCGCCGGGGGATGGATGTTACCCTAACAAAAGATGGTAAAAGTATTCGCTTATTGGCTGTGCATATGAAATCTGGCTGTTTTGATAAAGCCCTTGATCAAACCAGCATTACTAAAATGCCAAGTAGTAATGAAAAAGAACAATATGCAAAAATTGCTTGTGCTGAACTTGCTAAGCAAGCAAAACCGCTCGAAGCCTGGATTGATGCGCGCGCCACTGAAGGAGTTCCGTTTATATTGCTAGGTGACTTTAATCGTCGCTTTGTTAAAGACATTTCATTAAATTACAGTGAAGTACAAGGCTTATGGCAAACTATTGATGACACAGGCGCAGAAGCACTTTGGGCACCTACCATTAATGCCGAGTCGCAATGTTGGGGTGGATATTACAAAGATTATATCGACCACATTATTTTTGACCCTAAAGCAAAAGCTCGCTATGTTGAAAACTCATTTAGCCAGCTGGTATTCGACGCGAAATATACCCGTGAACTCAGTCAAACACTGAGCGACCACTGCCCTATTTCAGTGGAATTGGTATTGTAGTAAATTTATAAAGCCCAGCATTAAGCAAATAATACTGGGCTTTAGCTTTACATCTGAGACTTGAGCATCTATCGCTCAGAGAAAGTATTCAATTTTCGCACTCACTAACCTTACCATCACCGCTTTGTAGCAACATTTCACAAGTAATTTAATTATTGCTAGTACTGACCTGCTAGCTGTAAACCTTAGTTATAGCCATTGAATTAATTTTCATTTTTGTCTTTTAAAATTTTGTTAGGTATTACTTGTCTAAGCTACTATTTCTTTGCGCTAACAAATTCCAAGGTTAATCATATTCAAGCAATAGCGCATGACCAGAAAATAAAAAATATACGCCATAACATTAGAAAACCGTCAGCATATTGAGTTACTATTAGCGATATGACCATGGGAATTTACCCACTTTCAAAAACTTAGCGCATCAATAGCGTTTTATAGGGATTTATCATTGTCGTATTTACATTTTCTCAAATGGAAAAAAACATTCATTAACAGAATATTGCTGACGTTAGCATTCGGTATTGGCGTTTTATCTTGCGGTGGACAAAGCGAGAGAATTGCTACCTCAACAACAGATTATTGCGCCGCTATTCCAGCAAATAACAATAAATTATTATCTGAATACCTAACGCCCGTGGCGCATAATATGCGCGATAAAACCGGGGTATATATTCTTGAACAAGGCATAGAAGCCATGTTATCGCGAGCTTGGCTAACCGAGCACGCCGAGCAAACTATTGATGTACAATATTTTATTTTCTCCACAGATAACATAGGTTTGATCGCCATTGATTATTTAGTCAAAGCAGCAGAGCGTGGAGTTCGGGTACGTATTTTAGTTGATGACATTATGGTAGATGCCAGCGGCGACGAGCTACAAAGTTTAGCGGCACACAAAAACATCGCAATAAAAATATACAACCCAGTGGCTAATATTGGTAAAAATTTATTTGATAAAATCGTCAGCTTGACCACCAACTTTCATCAATTAAATCAACGTATGCACAACAAAACTTTTACCGTGGATGGCAAAATTTCCATCACAGGCGGACGTAATGTTGCCGATGAATATTTTGGTTATGATCATCAATATAATTTCCGTGATCGAGATGTACTGCTCATTGGCGGTATTACGACAAAAGTGCAAGCATCATTCGAGCAGTTTTGGCAAAGCAAGCTCAGCGTTGATATCAAGGATTTAGTAAAAGAAAAATTACCCGAAGGTTATATCCCTAACTTTCAGCCTTTACATCAATATGCCTGTAATCCGCTAAATTATGCCGCCTCAGTCAGAACTAAAATTAACGATATGCCAAAGGCCATAGCAGCAATACAACAGCAGCAACAACTCCAATGGCTAGAAAATGTTGAATATATTTCTGATCAGCCAGGTAAAAATAATGCCAATAAATTTTTAGCCGGTGGTGGTTTAGCCACTGAGAAGTTAGTCGCTTTATTGCAAAGCGCCAAAAAGTCAGTGCTGATTCAAACACCTTATTTAATTACCACGGCTGCCACGCGAAAAATTCTAAAAAATCTAGTCGATAGCGGCGTGGCAATCAGTATTTTGACCAATAGCCTTGCTTCCAACGACAACTTAGAAGCATTTAGTGGTTATCAGCGCGATCGCCAAGCATTACTAAAAACCGGTGTTAAGATCTTTGAATTCAAACCTGATGCAAAAATTCGTCAAAAAGTCATGTCTGAAGTCATGCAAAAGCAGTTAACTCAGCCCCCCATTTTTGGCTTACATGCTAAGTCGATGGTGATAGATGATCACACCGCGGTGGTTGGTACCTATAATGTTGACCCACGTAGCGCTAACCTTAACACTGAAAATTTTGTGATTATTCCATCAATAAAAATTGCCCAAGAAATCAAACAAGGTATGTTAGAGGAAATGCAGCCAGAAAATGCTTGGCTAATTACCCTAGATTGGAACCCTGATGGTGAAGTCGAGTTAATGAAACAACTGAAAGTGAAATTGCGTCGTGTCGTACCGAAAAGCATATTATAAGGCTTGAAATTGGCAGGGATCAACAATGAATAACACCAACAATACTAAGCAAGAATGTGTGATTTTATTGCACGGTTTAGCACGTTCAGCACACTCAATGGACAAAATGGCCCAGCGCTTAACTGAACAGGGTTACAAGGTGTTAAACATCGACTATCCCTCGCGTGCTTTTCCGATTGAACAACTCGCTGAAGAAACCATTTCAGATGCATTGAAGCAATGCCATGGCATGCCTGTGAGCTTTGTAACTCATTCCATGGGTGGCATTTTAGTTCGGCAGTTTCTCAGTAACCATAGCATCAAAAACCTCAATAAAGTGGTAATGCTTGGGCCACCAAATAAGGGCACTGAAATTGTCGATAAAATTGGCCATTTGCCGGGCTTTCACCTCGTTAATGGTGATGCAGGTATGCAGTTAGGTACTGGTGCACTAAGTGTGCCTAACCAATTAGGTAAAGCCAACTTTGATGTCGGTATTATCGCTGGCACCCAAAGTATTAACTTACTACTATCGTCGCTTATTCCCGATACTGATGACGGTAAAGTATCAGTTGAAAGTACTAAAATCGATGGTATGAATGATCATATTGAAATTCCAACCACCCATGTCTTTATGATGCGAAATGATACTGTGATAGAACAAGTTATTTGTTACCTTAAACAAGGTCAGTTCAATCATTAAAAAATGCTTTTATTACAATAAATCACACCATTTTGACTAACAAAAGTCCATTAAGCCGCTTAGTTTGCTAAAAACATACCGATAACACTGCGACAAATGCCTTTTCGTCATATGAATTTATTGTCATGATTGCAAATTAACCATGCCAAAACGCTGAAAATTTAGTATGGTGTTAGTAAGCTAAAAATTAAGCTAAAGCAGTATTTAATTAATCTAGGTAGGGAATTAAGATGAAATTATTTAAAAAATTACCGCTATTAACCTTTGTTTTATCTGGTATTTTATCAGGCTTTATATCGGCAAATGAAATGGAAATCACCGCCAAAAATCAAACTATATCAAAAGACAGTAAGTTTCATACTTACAGTGGCAATGTCCGAATTGCCTTCGCCAATGGCAACCTATCGACAAAATCTAGCCATGCCTCTTTTCAAAAAAATAAAACCGTGCTGGAAGGCGATGTTGAAATTATGCTCAGTAACGCCATTGCCAAAACTCAAAAAGTGACCTTTATTTCTGCACAACAAGGCGTAGTTGCTGAAATGGACAAAGTGACCTTTATCTATAAATAGGCATCTTACGGCAAACGCAAAACACTAGTAAATAAATGACAACTCCCTTAACCTAATAGCGATTAAACGCTAAAGGGCTAGTTATGAAAAAAGTTGTTATTGTTACCGGTGCAGGGCGAGGTATAGGTGCCGCCACGGCTATTCTTTTAGCAACGCAAGGTTATGCTGTATGCGTTAATTATCGCAGCAGGGCTGAAAGCGCCGAGCATGTGGTCGATACTATTTTACAAGCGGGTGGGCAGGCATTTTCCTGTGCCGCGAATGTTGCGATTGAAGCAGATGTTTTAAACATGTTTGCTGCTGTTGCACAAAAATATGGCACGGTAACGCATCTTGTTAACAATGCCGGTATTTTATTTACCCAATCAACCTTAGCTGACTTATCAGTACAACGCTTTAACCAAGTACTAACAACCAATGTCACTAGCTGCTTTCTTTGCTGTCGAGAGGCTATTCGGCAAATGCCAAACGGTGGAGCAATTGTTAATGTCTCTTCTGCCGCATCACGAACTGGCGCGCCTGGAGAATATATTGATTATGCGGCCTCAAAAGGCGCGATAGATACATTAACGACAGGATTATCACTGGAGTTAGCTGAACGCAATATTCGCGTAAACGCCGTGCGACCCGGGTTTATTAACACAGACATGCACGCAGATGGTGGTGAGCCAAACCGCATAAAACGTTTAAGCCCACAAATTCCATTACAACGCGGCGGCACAGCTAATGAAGTGGCCAATGCTATCGCTTGGCTTTTATCAGAGCAAGCATCCTACGTAACAGGCGCTTTTATCGATATTGCTGGTGGTAAATAAATGCTAGCGTTACGACGAAGGAAGCGCTTATTAAATGACAAAGAAAATTTATGGTTATTGACATCGAGTAATCAAAGCGACTATGAAGCGATCAAATTCCTATCGCTTTCGGTGTAGCATTAAAGTGGCGTTTAAATTCGCGACTAAATTGTGAAGCACTAGCATAACCTACTAACATTGCGGCTTCTGTTGCTTGCTTACCTTCAACTACGATGAGGTCCTTCGCCTTGTTTAAGCGTATTTT
>TARA_R110000737_G_scaffold72580_2_pt1 | contig 16479 bp, 15 predicted proteins | sample TARA_R110000737 | Tara Oceans TARA_R110000737 (sample SAMEA4398027) | marine metagenome | biome: Polar Biome; feature: [SRF] surface water layer (ENVO:00010504); material: water (ENVO:00002006), including particulate matter (ENVO:01000060) such as... | depth 5 m
CCCCTGCGGTTAATGGAAAATGTAAATAATTAAATCTAAATCTTTTTCTATCAGTATCCCAATTTAAATCAATTTGATTACTTCCAAATAATATAGGTTTTGTTATATCAGTTGTAAAATTAATTATATTACTTGGTGTAAGTAATGTAGGTGTATGAACCGAACAAAAACAAAACTTAGGGCGACCATCTGCTTCAAACTCTCTATAATTTTCAGTTGATTGTAAAAAACAAGCACCGTGTGATCCTGTTTGAAATGAAGGCGGTGGCGTAATAGTCATTCTTACTCCACCATTTACTGGATAAATTGCTCCGTATAAAAACTCAATAGGCGGTATTGCTGTATTATTAAATCTAAATGTATGTAAAGGGTCATTAACTTCATTATCAGTAATTATTTCTGTTATTGTTTGATAAGTAAATGCCGTTCCTGGTCCTGCGTATGTAGAAGACACAATTTGTATAGTCCAACCAGCAAAATTATTTTTTGTATCTCCTATAACATTACGTCCTGTTTGTTGATACCAACTACTAAAATCTCCACTATTATAAGAATCCGAAAAATCAATAATATTATTTTGATAAGTAATTGGAGTTGTTGCTGGAACTACTTCCATTAATATTGGCGTAGCATAAATTGCCCCTGCTCGTCTTAATGTTTTATCATGTAAATTATCTTTTTGTGCTATTGTAAAGTTCTGATTTATAATTTCTGTTAAATGAGTTGGATCATATTCACCCACTGGTATTGTAAAGTTTCCTTTATGTCTTACTGGTTCAAATATTCCACTATCCACAACATCTACAACATCTGGATTTTGATAAGGGATAGCAATATAGGCGACCTCTGCTGGATACTTTGTTTGATTCGCCCAACCGTCAAATGGATGACCTGAAACAATTGGTGGCGGAATTACATGAACCAAAGATAATGTTCCATGTTTTATAGTTATATTAACATCATAAACACCAACTGAACTATCTTTCGGATGAAGATGTTTATATCCGCCATCTTTTGTTGTAACAACTTTTTCAACTGTATCACCATTTATATTCATATATGAAATTGTTAAAGGATAATCATTACCCCAATTTTTTAAACCTGTATTTCCTTGATTCCAACTTACACATTCTGCCGTTTTTATAAACTGTCCTATTGGTGTTCCTGAATTAGTTTTTACATTATAAGAACAAAAAACATAAGGTAAATTATCGGTTAATTGTGTTCCATTTAATGCTTTACACCATGCGACATTATCATGTGTGCTATTTGTTAAATATAATATATTTTCCCATTCAACATATACTTCTTTTTTTAATTTAACAGTATTAGGGTTAATTTTAGTTGTATCAACAAAAGCATTTTGTATTTCCAATGTATCACCGTTACTAATTTCTATATGATTGTTTAAAATTGTTTCCCAGTCGCCATTTTTAGGATTACTAAAAGAAGAATAACTTGTAAAATCACTTGTTGCTTCTTTATTACTTGATTTTATAATAATATTTTTCTTTCTTTGTATAACATTTTGATTTGGATTATTACTACTCATATTATTAATATATAATAATATAAATATTTTTATTAAATAATTTAATTTACATATATGCGACTCTATATCCGCCATTTCCTACCATAAGCATTTTAGGGATTTCAGCATAAACAATAACATTAAGTGCTTGATTACTCGCCCCTGCGTTAAATACTAACCTATTAGCAACCGCAACTCCTGATCGTGTATATGATAATTCTAAGTATTTAACTCTATCCATTACCTTAAATCCTGTATAATCACCACCAAACATTACTACATCTGGTGTAGAATAATAATCATGTGTTAATGTTGCTATCAATCCTGCTACTTTATTACATACACCAACTCTTGATGAACCCCAATTAGCAATAACATCACCCCATGTATCCGTCATAACTGCTTGACGAACTGAATCACCACCAAGACCGTTGCCGTTAAAAAGATTTGCTCCATTAACAGCGAGTTGAACCTCCAATCTATGTTGTGCTATGCTATTATCTTTTCCAGCATATAATAACTGACTATCAGGATGAAAAGTTCCAGCATTATCAGACATAGCAACTACACCACTTGTTAAAGAGGTTGGATTATTTACTAAAAGCATTCTATTAACAATTTTATTATCAAAACCTTTTAATACACTTGAACTTCTTTGACCCACAACTGCTGGACCTACTGCTGGAATGACTATTCTATCACTCTCAATACTTGTATAAGCAACTTGACGCATATTAAGCATTAACTGTTTTCTAATTTCTGGATCATTAACACAATCAACAACTAAAATAGGGCGTGTTGCTTGAATTGCTGTAAGTGGATTTGCTCCACCAGCAGTAGCACTTGCTCTATTCGCAAACTTCAAAGGATCTAATTCCCAATCTATAACTAATCGTAAGTTTTTAAAAATAGATGTATCAAATGACCTCATTTGTTTTAATTCTTTTAATAAATCTCTAACATCAAAATATCCTTTTCCTGTTAATGCCTCAGTTGCTCCAACACCGTCAGTAATTGGATGAACTATATTAGATATTCTTGCTGGTGTATTTACAGCATGTTGATTAGCATTTAATAAAGCGTTTCTTCCTAATGTTTTATTTGTTTTACTTAATTTATCGCTATTATCTTGATTTTGTGCTTTAAAAGCAATCCAACTTCCTGCGTCCAGCAACTGTGCGAGAACATCGCCACCATTATACAAAGTGATGTTTTTAATAAGTTTTTTTGTTCCACCATAAGGATTATATTTAATCACTGCTCTATCACCATTAGTTCCATATGCTCCGATATTACCAACATACATACTGCTTAAATATGTTACATTAAGATCATTTAATCTAAACTCACATCCTTGTGTAGAATTAAAATATTCAGGGTCTAATATTTTTGTTTTAATTTGTGAAGTATAAGACATTCTTTATTATATCTTAATTAGATATTATTATTTCTAATTAAAATATTATTTTTTTTATATTAATTTTTTTCTATAATGATTGAATCCCATGAAAAAACATATTCATAGTATAAGGTGAAATATTTGAAATATCACTATTTAATTGAATATTGAATCTCTGTTTTGAAAGATCCATTAATGCTCCAAAATCTAAACCGACACCAAAACCATCATTCATGCGAGTTCTTAGTAAAGTTGCCGATGAATGACTGCTTGATCCTATACTATCTTTAAATCTTTCCAATACTTCTGGATAATCTGTTATTTGATATGAAACTAAACTATTATTAATAGTATTATTATAAATAAATTGAACTTTACTTAATCCTGGTATATTATTACAAGCAAGAGGGTTTGCGAGTCCGTGATTTTCTTTTGATTGCTCTATAAATGTTGCGGAAACACCCCTACACACAGAAGGCACGGCACAATTTATATTTGCGAAAGAAGATTGAATAGTGGATTTTACATTAATTACATTAGGCATGGTTAATCTACTATCTTTACCATCATCTAAAATAGATTGAAAATGAAGACGGACATTTTGTAATTTATAAGAAACACTAAATCCTGTGTGTCCTGGTTTTGCTGGTTGCGGAACTGCTCCCCCATAAACAGCACCCAATGCTCTTGCTAATCTAAATGAGATTCTAATTTGTCCGCTTTTTCTATAACTCATAGTATTATCGCCATTATCTCCAAACATACTATTTAAGCATATATCAGGTTTTATTGAAAAATTAGCATTATGTGATCGTGTATTATCTGCTAATGGGGCATTTACTCCTTTTAATGCTAATTTTGCGAAACTTTGATTAGGTGCTTTTAATTCACATACGGCACTTGCTTTGAATAAATCTGAATCACTTGTATTAACCATAGATTTACATTTTACATACTTATTATATTCTAAAATATTTTCAACTTGTCCCACTGAATCAATACTCGTTTGAATGGAATCTATGAATGATGATGCTCCTACCAAAGGATCTATATTAATATCATTTACGGCAAAATCTGTATTATTAGTCATTGTTGTTGCTACAATCACATCACCAGTAAATCTGATAGAATTATTAACTAATTTACGGTCTGGAAAATTGAGAATGAAATCAATCATTGAGAACTCTCCAAAACCATCCGCTCCTGTTGAACCTGGTCTGTCGTTTTCTGCTGTTACAATATGATAAATTAAATTATTAGACATTCTTTATTATATCTTAATTAGATATTATTATTTCTAATTAAAATATTATTTTTTTATTTTTTCTATATAACTAAAAATTAATAACTTTTTCAACCATTTGGAATAAAACAAGGTTCATATCAGTAGAGGCGGTCTTTGTTATATTAACCTGAAATAATTTAGTTCCATTTGTTGCTGGTAAAATAGCAGGTAAAACCAAAACTCCAATATCATTTGTTTTGTTTGGTATAACATCAATCATAGTAAAATTAATATCTGTTCCTGCTCCAATAAGAGGTTGTGTTAAACATTCGGTATAATTTTTAAACTCTATACCCATTTCATCTAAACATTTTTCTAACATTATTCCATGTAAATTGGATGGTATTCGTCCATCAGCATTAGTAGTATTAATATTTACTGGTCTGTCGGTCAAAGGTATATTATCCACAAATAATTGATATTGCGAAACTTCGTGATCGTATGAATAACTAAAATCAGTTGAGGTGCTTGTTGAATCAAAACAAATTAAATTACTAATAGCATTTTGTGGTAATTGATATATACTTTGAAAATTGGTTGTTGGTGGTGCGTGATCTTCTTGTGTTCTAATAGTTCTATACATAATGCCCTTACTTTTTGGTGGATTAGTTGTGGTTGATAAAACAATTTCTGCTCCTAAATATTCTAATACTGGATTAGCACCAACAATTGGTTGAATATTTAATCCTGTAATTGGAACAGTTGAATTATTTGATAGATAAGACCTATTAAGGGTTAATCTCACAATTTGTCCGTTAAGTGCTGTTGTTGGAACAATGCCGTCTGAACTATCTAACCACTCCATACCTGTAATAATTACAGTTTGTTGTAATAATGCGTCAGTAACTGGTGCTAAAACAACGCCTAATTGCTGACCTACATAATAAGGACAACTTGACCTATTTAATAATGCGTCACCTCCTGTAACATTATTTGCTCCATCTATAACAACATCTATTGTTGTTGGTTGAACTGGATTTGTAATATTAAGATTTCTCATTTGAAATAAATTATCAAAATTAGAAGTAGCATCACCTGCTGTTGATACAACAGGAATAGGTAAAATAGAAAACTTATTTAAGTTTGCTTCTATATGTAATCGTAAATTACCTAATTGATTTAAATTAAGAACTGATTCACCTAATCCTAAAAAATCTTTTAAATCAACTCTAAATGCTGTATTTTCATTAGAACTCATAATTGATCCCTCAGTTAGTAAGTTTCTTACACCACATGGAGAAGCGGAAACACCAAATTGAGGTAATTGAGAAATGCTTTTTGATTGATCTCCTAACATATCTCCAAAATTATTTGAATAATGTTTTTTTACTGTGCTATATAAATCTGCTCGTCTGATTGATTCTAATTGACCTGCTCTTGAAGAAGTTAAAAAACAATTACGAACTAATGCTGAATTAGGAACGGAACATGGGGCATTTGCTCCACCAACGCCATTAAACTTTAAAGCGTAATTAAAAATAGAAGGTGTTCCATCTACTACACTTGGATCTTCTGTAATTCTAAACTTAATATTAATAAAACTTTTAGACATATCAACGCCCTGTAAGTGCTGTGGAATCTGGAAATCTATCAGATCTTGACTGGTGGATATAGTTGATTGCTGTGCTTGTATTTTTACAAAATTAGTCATTCTTTATTATATCTTAATTAGATATTATTATTTCTAATTAAAATATTATTTTTTTATATATTATTTTTTTAATTTACGCCCCAAATTGCGAACCGACTTTAATAGGGTCTGGTAATTTTGGTTGAGTAGGCATTTTTTCTTTATGAAATGCTCCATATAACACAGTTGCTAAACCACCAGCAACCAATGCTCCATCCATTATAACATTTACGCCTGGAATCATTTCTCCCACGCCCAATGCTGTTGCTCCTGCGGTTAATGCTGGTATTAAACCTTTTCCAACCATTCCACCCATAAACAAGTCTTGTCCCAAAGAACCTGCTACATTACTTCCCAATTCTTTTTGAACCCAATCGGTTGCTTTTTCTATAACACCACTCATTAATTATATATAATATAGTTACATAAAATTAATTTCTATAATAATTATTATAATATTTTTTATAATACATCTTCAAAAGGCGTTCTAAAACTACTACTCATTCCCTCTTCTTCTGGTGCTACTGGTGGTAATGTTGGCGGTTCTATATCAGTCATTCTTAATGTTGATGGGGTTTCTACTGGATTAACTAATCTTGTGCTTTGTATTTTTGCTGTTTGCTCTTCTGTATTTATATTTCTTGCTCTATATGCTGGATTTGTTGATCTTCTACGCATTGTCGCTTGTCTTCCTCCTGTTTGTAATTTTTTCTCTAATGCTATTTTATCTGTATCATTTAAAAATGTTGATCTTGGTTGTGGTCTTTGATAAGATCTTTTAACTGGTTCAGGTTGTATTGGTTTTGCTATTGGTGTTAATTTTTGACCGCTTAATCGTTGTTTTATTAATGTTCTTATACCTTTCGCACTATTTACATCGTCGCTTATATTAGAAGAGAAAAATAATTCGTCTTCTGGTGTTCCTGTTAAAATATTTTTTCCGCTTGGTTGTCCTCCTTTCGTTATTCCTCCTGTATCTGAATATTTAGCGGTTAATTGTTTAATTTTTTCTTCTAATTCAGCACTTGTTCCCTCTTCTTCTTCTTCAACTTCTGATGTAGGCGTAAATGTTTTACTTACACTTCTTACACCGTCACTTGGATTTTTTCGTAATGTATTAAACATGTCTTTATTAGCATTATAAGTATTTTTTAAAGAATTATATTTTCTTGTCGCATATCCTAAACTTGTTGAATACGCATTTTTTACTCTTTCCCATGAACCAACACCATTTAATGGATCGGTCGTATCAAATGTTCTTGTGGCGGTTGGTAAATCAGTTGTTGGTGTTGCGGTTGATGATTCTTTTTCTATTATTACTGATGATTGATCCGCTGATGGTAATTCTGGTTCTGTTGGTGTTGGTTCATCTTCTGGTGTTGGTTCTGGTGCTGGTTCTTCTGGTGCTGGTTCTTCTTTTTGTGCTGGTTCTTCTCTTTGTGTTGATTGTGAAGCAATTTTTTTTAATTCATCTCTGTGTTGTAAAAGTTCTTCTGATGGTGCTTCTTCTGGTTCTCTCATTTCTTTTACATTAGGAACATAAGGTTTTCTTCCTTCATTTCCTTCTTGTGTGTTATATCTATTTACTCTCTTTCCAAATGATGTTCTACTTTCTCCTTTTTGTCTTATTGGTTTTTCTATTCTTGCTGTTTTTATAGGTGCTGGTAATTTATCATCTCTTCCTAATATTCTACCTTCACCAACTTGAACCAAATCATCCCTTCTTCCTAATATTCTACCTTCACCAACTTGAACCAAATCTGGCGACATATCAGATAATAGATCTCTTGCCGAACCTGCTCCTATATTTCCTGTTGTTGAATCATCAAATGCTTTTTTTAGTCGTAATCGTCCTCCTTTACCTAAACCTTCTAATTTACTACCTAAATCTGCTTTTGCTTCTTCATAAGAACTATATTTATCAGTTAATGCCTTGTGTAATTTTCCTATGCCTGGTATATCTGTTAAATCCATTTCACCGCTTTTTAGTTGCCGAGATACTTCATCAAATGCCCCTTTTGCTCCTTTTTTTTTTATTGCTTCTAACATTCCTTTACCATTTTTTAAATGAGTTGATAATTGAGTATCTCCTATTTTAGAAAATAATTTAGATTTTTGACCCTCCCATAATTTTTCAATTCTTCCAGATTTCATTCCTAAGTTAATCATTTCCATGCCTATTGGTATGTTTGTTTCGTGTTGCTCCTGTTCTTTTTGTGATGTATTAAGAATATCAGCGTTATAACCTGCTAATAAATCTTGTGTATTTTGATTAATTAAGGATTGTAGTCCTGTAACATTTATATTTGAAGAAAAACTACTCATTATTATAATATAATATATATATATATTATAATAATACAAATGAAAAAATATAATATTTTAAAATGTAAAGATTGTGCTGAAAAACACTATACAAATAAAGGTAAGCAATTATTTAACATTCCTTTTAAATTGGGGGTGATCGGAGCATCTCAGAGGAGTGGTAAAACAAATATTATTGTGAATTTATTGGGTCGTCCTGAGTTCTATTTAAATGATTTTAAAGGAAGTAATATTTTCATATTCTCGCCAAGTATTACCAATGATAATAAATTAAAAAATCTTATTAAAGCAAAGAAAATACCAGAAGAAAATACTTTTTCAACTTACAGTGAAGAGGTATTAGGTGAAGTTTATAAATTAATTAAAGAAGAATATGAAGAAAAAATTGAAGAAAAGAAAAAACCAAATGATTACTTAATTTATTTTGATGATTTGGGGTTTAGTGGAGATTTAAAAGGTCATTATAACATGATTGATAAAGTTGTAATGAATGGTCGCCATTTAAATATATCAAGTATATTTGCTATTCAGGATAATTTTCAACTTTCTAAACAAACAAGATCTAATTTAAGCGGATTGATTGTTTTTTCTTTATCATTAAAAAATCTTGAAAGTATTATAGAGGAACATAATTATTTGGATAATAAAAAACAATTTGTTAAAATGTTTAGAAAAGTAACTAATAAAAAACATAGTTTTATAGTAATAAATTATAGTAATGAAACAGAAAACCGTTATTTAGATTCTAATTTTATGCCTATTGATTTATCAAGTCTTAAAAAATAACTATATATTTGTTAAAAGTTTATGTCTAAAAATTATATCTAATAAATACCACGGATTATATATAACTTTTACAGTTTGTGATATATAATATGTTGTTTTAATTATCTTTTTTCCTTCTTCACTCTTAAACATATATTTTAAACCTTTCCATTCTTGCTTAATTCGTCTTTTTGCTTTATGAAATCTTCCAAACATTGTATTATATTATAGAAGTTTTTTAATTTACCATCTTGATCTTTTTTTATATGTTGAATAATAACTTAATTCTGGTTCTGGTTTTGGTTTTGGTTTTTCAATAATATTTATTGGTGTTGCTTTTTCAATTGGTTTTTTAGTTGTGGTTTTTTCTTTTAATTGATTTTCTAATTCTCTAATTCTAATTTCTAATTTACTTTCATTTTTTTTAACTATTTGTTTAGCATTGTCTAATTTTTTAGTTTCTTTTTTTGCTTGTCTTTTTTTAAGACTTGTTTCTCTTCCTTTTCTTAGATTTGCTCGTAATTGATTGCGTCTTTCTTCACTCATTGGTTTTTTATGTTTGCCTTTTTTTTTTATTGGTTTTACTTCTGGTTCTGGTTCTGGTTCTGATACTTTTTTTACTTCTGGTTCTGGTTCTGGTTCTCTTACTTCTGGTTCTGGTTTTGGTTTTTCATCAAATAAATCATCTAAATTAAAATCCATGTTTGTATATAATATAATTTATATATTTTTTTTTATACAAATTATATTTTGTAATAAAATTATTCTTTTTCAAAACCTTTCTTTTTTTTAAATAATAAAGTCATTACACCTAATGATTGAGTTGGTAATTGAGATCCATCACTTAATAAAACTCTTGCTCTAATTGTTCGTAAAGTAATAGGTGCTTTATTTGTTAAATCTAAAAATACAGGAAAATTGGGTTCATAAATAACAATATTTGTATTGCTTGTAGAGGCGGATTGCTGAGTTTGTGGTATAACTGCTAAAATATTTTTTCTTCCTTTTGTTAAACCATCATAAGAATCTATATTCATTGTTAATAATTCTACATAATAACTATCAGCAAGTATAACAGACTTAAATAAAAAATTAGCACCCCAAATCCAATTTGGTCGTCCAAGTGTCCTCGTTCCTACAATTGGACTTCGTGGATGTTGATAACCTAAAAAATGAGATAATGAAGGGTGAAACTCTATATAACCTACTCCTGGTATTGGTGAAGGTGTTGGTAATGCTTGTAATCCAACATTTGCTCCTATATCATGAGAAACTGTTTCATCACTATTCCACGCATCAGGATTCCAAATAGTAAAATTAATTTCTGTTTCAGCATCTTCTCCATAAAAGATATACATAAAATAATAATCTTTTTGTGATCCATCAGTATTTACTTCTAACGCATAATTAGTTACTGAATCCTCTTCTAATGGTTCATCATCAGCGAAATAACGCCCCCATTCACCATCAAAAAGTTCATAATAAACACCGTATGCTTTGCCTTTATAAATCTCTATACTTCCAATTGCTCCTTCTTGTGTTTTTACATCTACTAAATCAGTAGCAACACCACTTTTCCACATCGTGAAATCTCCATCCTCATAAGGATATTGAATCCCAAACTCACATTCTGCTCTTGTTGTAGCATCTTTATTTGTTGTTATTCCCATGAATACACCCCTTAATTTAACATCTCCATCTCCTTGATATGTTTTAAAAGTTGCTCTTATATGTCCGCATCCTTTTGTAATTGGATATTTACTTAATGCTCTCGCTCCTGCGTCGTGTTCTCCTGTTCCTCTTTTGTATGCTGTCCCATTTCCTGTTCCAGATGTCGCAATATTTGTTAAAGTCCAACTTGTATCAGGTAATTTTCGTTCTTGTTTGATTCTATATGCTACACCAAATCTGCCTGTATAAGTTTTAGTAAAATATGTTGGGTATTTTTCATCAACTACATTTGCCTTAAATTGAAGACCTAATGCTATTCCTGTTGGGCGTAAGTCTATATCATCAGGATCAGTTCCACCTGTTAAAGATTGATTTAGTTTTGTTGTTATATCATTAAATAATTCTTTTTTTGCTGTATCTTCTGTATAAGTCACTTCTGATAATTCAATCGTTGCCCCTTGTCCTGATTTAATTTGGTATGTAATAGCATTATTAACTTCATCAATTTCAATTGCTTTTGGTATTAATTCTAATGATAATGAATTCAATGTTACTTCGCTATTAGGTGGTATTACAATATCATCATTAAATGTATTATCAAAATAAGCATTTTTATCTGTGGATGTTAATCGTAAAAGTTTCATTTGTATTATATAATAGAATTATATAATTTTTTTCAATTAATTTTTTTAAAATATATATATGTTTATATATAATGACTTTAACAACAGAAGATTATGGGGCATGTGGTGGCGTATCAATCGTTTTAGCAATACTGCCTACATTAGGTTTATTAATTAGTGAATTAATGCCTTACATTCATAAAAAGGATAAATGTAATGGATTATTACAAACTTTAATTTGTTGTTTAAAACATATAGTAAATAAAGAACCATGTAATAGTGAAGAAATAGTAGATGTAATTAATTTGATAAAAGAAGAAAAAATAGAAGAACCATAATATTTTTTCTATAACTATAATATAATAAAAAATGGATTCAAAATTATTTGGAAAGTATATTAAAAAAAAAAAGTTAGTTCCTATGATTGATATTCGCTATGTTATAAAACGAGAATTGAAATGTTTTAAAGGTTATAAAAAATATAAAAAAAATAGAGAAACTTTAAAAACAATAGCAGAGGAATACTTAACTATTAATAAAAAAGATACTATTGAAATTATTCTAAATAAAATGAATGAATGGAATAAAAAAATGTGTCCTGTCGGAGTTCATAGAATGAAAAGACCTGAATTGTCTAAACTTGCTGAAACTTATAATTTAGATATTGGAGAAAGTATAAGAGGAAAAGCACCAAGAAGAACTTCTGGAAATACTTTTAAACCATTACTACAATTAACAGGAATTAAAAAATATTATAACACAAAGGAACAAAAAGCATTTGAAGAAGAGCAAAAAAAAAATAAAAGTGATCCTTTTGATATATTAATTAAAAATAAAGATAAAGACGGTAATATTATTGAAGGTTTCACAACTTTAACATTAAGAAAACAACAAAAATTATTTATTGAAAAAATGATTTATTCTAATAATTCAGGTGCTATTGCTTTTTGGAGTGTTGGAACAGGTAAAACCGTTTTATCTGTTGTAACAATTAAAGCATATTTACGTTATTATCCAAATGGAAATGTTATTTTTATTGCCCCAAGTGCTTTATTATCCAACTTAATGGAAAAATTATTTTTATTTGGTATTGATATTAGAGATAATAGAATTAAATATTATTCTTATGAAAGATACGCTAAAATTAAAACAAGTTGTTTAAATACACTTATGATTATTGATGAAGCACACAACATGAGAACACCAATTACATATAAAAAAGGAACTGATAAATTACAATCAGGAGGAAGACCTAATGCTATTTTAACACATTGTAGCAATATAGCAAGTAAAATATTATTATTAACAGCAACACCTCTTGTAAATGGAGCATATGATTTGGAAAATCTTTTAGCAATGATTGATGGAAGACCACCATTAAATCAAACTAATTTTTTTGATACAATCACGCAAGAAAAACCAGCACAAGATTTGTTAAGTTATAGAGTAAGTCATTTTAAAAGAACATTTGATGATAAAGATTTTCCAGCAAGAAAAGACCATTTTTTAAAAGTCTTTATGAATGAAGACGAGGAAAAGTTTTATGATAATGTAAGAACCGACCCATCATTAAAAGTAAAAAGTTTTTATATTGGAGTTAGAACCTTAATTAATAAATTAGGAAAACCACCACCACCAAGCAAGATAAAAATGGTTGCTGATATGATAAAAGACCAACCAAAATCAAGAAATATTATTTATATGACTTTTATTAAAGATGGTATAGACCAATTTAGTAAAGCATTAGAAAAATTAAATATAGAGTTTTTAGTTGTATCAGGACAGGAGGGAGCAGTTGAAAAACAAAAAGCAGTAGAGTTTTATAATACAGGTAAAATTAGAGTTATTATTATTAGTAAAGCAGGAGCGGAAGGATTGGACTTAAAAAGGACTAATAACATGTTTTTAATGGATCAATTTTGGAATGAAGCAACCAGAGAACAAGTAATAGGACGAGGTATAAGATATAAATCACACGAAGGAATAAAAGATCCTGTTGTAAATGTTTATAATGTTTTTTTTATGAGAAAAAAAGAAGTTCCATTTTTAGAAAAAATTAGTAAAATAACAGATGATAAAATGTTTAACTTAATTTTAAATACATTAAAAGCAAAATTAACCGAAGAAAAGAAAAAGAAAGCAAAAAAGGGAAAAGGTTTAGGATACAAAGAAGGTGGAATTATTTTTATGACGCAAGAAGACCGACAAAAAGCAAAAAAGATGGGTATTACAGCAAAAGAATATTATGAAAAAATAAGTTTTAATAAATACGCTCAACAACAGGTATTAGGAACTAAATTAGATCCACCAACAAACTTAACAATAGATTTATATTTATATATTTATAGTAAATCAAAACAATATACTATTAATCAATTTGAAAAGTTTTTGTTAGACTTGCCTCAATTTGAAGACGGTATAAGTGAAGCAGAAAGAAAAATTATGAGTAAAATGAAAGATTTAGGGGGGAATGTTAGTAAAGAAGAAAGATTAAATGTTTATCAATCAGTTTTAACAAGTTATATATCAGACGCAGGAAAAATATTGAAATCTAATAATTTAACATCAAAAAATGTATTACAAAAATTAACACAACAAAAAAATAGAACCGTTAAACAAAAAGCAAAAATGGTTAATGCTATTAAACAACAATATTTTACAAATGACGACCAAATTAATATTATGTATGAATTAAGTGATATTGAAAAAGATAAACGAGAATTAATAAATATGTTAGAACCAACCGCAGGTATTGGAAATATTATTAATTATTTTTTTAAAAGACATCCTAATTTACAAATCAGAGCAACAGAAATAGAAGAAGATAATAGAAAAATATTATTAGAATATATGAAAAAAGCAGGTATGAGTGTTGAAAATCTTTATAAAACGCCTGATTTTTTAAGACTTGTCCCAGACGATGATTTTAATTATATTTTAATGAATCCACCTTTTAATCTACGTAAAAATGTAAATCCTCAGTATAAAGTTAATGTTTATGATATTGATTTTATAAAAAGAGCATACGCATTTTTAAAAAATGGAGGGGTGCTTGTTGCGTTAATGTATGCTCGGCATTATCCACGACAAGGAAAACGACCAACTGGAAGATTAGGTGAATTATTTGATTGGTTAAAAAGTAAAGTTAGTAAGAGCGTTTATGGAACTATTAAATGGAAAGGATCAGAGATTCAATTAGAAAAACAAAAAGGACAAGTAATTAACCGTTTATCTATTGTATATGTTAAAATTATTAAGAATGAACCAGAAGCAGAATTAGGAAATATTAACAATAAATTAATTAGTGAAACAAATAATTTATTTGTTGATAGTGTAAAATCAGAACCAAAACCAGAACTTAATGGAAAACCCCCTTATAATAATGTAAAGTTTAAAATAATTAAAAAAAAAGAATTATTTAATGTAAAATATTTTATGGATTTAGCAGAAAAATATATTAAAGTTACAAATGAAATTAAACTAATAGGAAACACCGCAACAAGAGCAAAAAAATATTTTAATAAAAAAATGAATACATACACAAAAGAAACATGGAAATCATTTTCATTAGATAAAAAGAAAAAAATCCTTACAGAAATAACAAAAAAAATATTTGAAGAAATGAATGAAATTATTATTAAAGTAAATAATCTTAAAAAACCACCACAAGAAGAATTACAAAAAATTATTAATGGTGATAATAAAGCATTAAAAGAAGCGGTTCAAATATGGGGTAAAACAACTATGGATTTTAATAGATTTTCTAATAAAACAAAAGAAAATATATATAAACAAGCAAAAAATTATATTGATTAAATATATATGATTAGAATTATTTGGTTAGAAAAATTAATAATTAAAATATATCTATTATAATATATATATATATAACAAATGGTATTAAAAAACTTACGAAAATCCACAAGAAAAACTAAAAAATATATGATTGATTTAATAGACCATAAAACAGGAAAGAAAAAAAGAACAATTCATTTTGGAGCAATTAAAAAAGACGGAACGCCTTATAATCAGTTTAAGGATTCAACAGGGTTAGGATTATATTCTAAATACGATCATAAAGACAAAGACCGAAAAGCAAGATATTATAAACGTCATAATAAATCATATGGAAGATATTCTGCTGACGCATTATCAAAGAAATATTTATGGTAAATAAAAAAACCAAAATTATTATATACGGTTATTATATAATGAACTTATTAGAATTAATAGATTCTCTTAATGACGAATTGATGGATTGGTATTTATATAATTATGATATTGAAGAATTAGAAGATTTTATAACATACTTACATAAAAACGGATACAATAATGAAAAAGTAAAAAAAGTATTTTCAGAAGAAGAATTATTTACGGTTTTTTATCAAGTTTTTTTAAAAACAATAGAATAAAATAAAATATAATATTATAATATAAATATTATGTTTGATTGGTTAAAACGGTTAATATATGGAGAACTTGAAAAAGACAAGGTAAGAAAATGGGGGTTACAAAAAATTAAACAAGAGGAGGAAGAAGCAATTTTTAAAAAAAAATGTAATGAAACGCCGAGTTTTAGTAGGTGTCTAATACCTAACGAACCAAAAAAACCTTTAAAAAAAACTTATAAAGAAGTATTAAATAATAAAACAACAATAATATAATATATTGTTTAAAAACAAATTACTTAAACATAACCCTTATATATATAATTATAAAACGATGAACGCCAACCAATTAATAAACTTAGTATTTGATTTACCAATAGAATTACAGCGAGAGATTTTTGATTATGGAAAAAAACTATCACATCAGAAAATGATTAACCAGTTAAAACACCAGCAAAAACATTTTAACTCATGGAAAGAATATTTACCAAGTTATTATAAAAATTATGAAGCAACGGCATTTAATCATTATTGTTATAATTATGGAAGATTTATGAAAGAGTTAGACCGTTGGAACAATTGGAATTAATAAATAATATAATATATAAATAATATAATATATTGTTTTAAAACAAAATGCTTAAAGATAAATTATATTATATATATTATAAAAGAATGAAAGCACAAAAAATAAAATGTATATTTTGTAATAAATCAGTTAGGAAATATAAAAAATGGAAAGATTGGGGATCAAGAAATAGTCATTTTTCATGTTATAAAGAGGATAGAGAGTGGGGGCATTTAAAAACTTATAGATATTGGAAAGATAGACCAGAAAACCAACCAAAACCAGAAGTAGAAG
>TARA_R110000737_G_scaffold95003_1_pt1 | contig 16393 bp, 12 predicted proteins | sample TARA_R110000737 | Tara Oceans TARA_R110000737 (sample SAMEA4398027) | marine metagenome | biome: Polar Biome; feature: [SRF] surface water layer (ENVO:00010504); material: water (ENVO:00002006), including particulate matter (ENVO:01000060) such as... | depth 5 m
GGCTTGTTGAGCAATCCCATCTGCCAATCAAACAGACGCTGGATAAGATGGGCATCCCCCGCACCACATTTTATCGGTGGTACGACCGCTATCAGACCGGCGGGCCTTCAGCATTGGAAGATCAATCACCAAGGCCGTCACAGGTCTGGAATCGTATTCCTGATGACGTTCGCCAGCGCATTGTTGATCTGGCCCTGGATGTGCCAGAACTGTCACCTCGTGAACTGGCCGTGCGTTTTATGGACACAGAAAGCTACTTTGTCTCAGAGGCTTCCGTCTATCGCCTGCTTAAATCGCTGGATCTGATTACCAGTCCTGCATTTATCGTCATCAAAGCTGCTAATGAGTTCAGGGAGAAGACAACCGCCATCAATCAACTGTGGCAAACTGACTTCACCTATCTGAAGGTTATTGGTTGGGGCTGGATGTACTTATCGACGATCCTCGATGACTACTCACGCTATATCATTGCCTGGAAGTTGTGCACGACCATGAAGTCGAGCGATGTGACCGACACGCTGGACCTCGCCCTACAGGCATCCGGCTGTGATCAGGCACGGATCATCCACAAGCCTCGACTGCTATCGGACAACGGGTCCAGTTACGTCTCTGGTGAGTTGGCGGAATGGCTGGGTGACAGAAAAATAGGGCACGTCAGAGGGGCGCCATATCACCCGCAAACACAGGGCACGATCGAGCGATGGCATCAAACCCTGAAGAACCGCATTCTGCTGGAGAATTACTACTTCCCGGCAGACCTGGAAGCGCAGATCGAGGCATTCGTCGATCATTACAATCATCAAAGATACCACGAGAGCATCAACAATCTCACGCCCGCAGACGTCTACTTTGGGCGAGGGCAGGCCATTTTAAAACAACGAGAAAGGATCAAACGGGAAACCTTGGAGAGCCGACGCTTGCAATACCGTAAATACGCCGCCTAATATTTTAACCCAGATGAGCCAGCCCCTCTCTTAGATCAGGCCACAATGTGTTCCAATTTATATGACGACGGACAGTATTGGATGATCTGTTCGCAGATTTATTCGCGCGGCGAGGCGGTCCCCTATGATGCGGATTCGATCAAGCACATGGTCCCGGGAACGAGCGTCAAGGCAGTGCGTAGGATCATCGAACAGCTGATCAAGAAGAAAAAAATCACGTTAATTCCTTCTAACTCTGGCGTTGAAGTGTCGCAACTACTCGTCAACCGCTGCGTTCGTGAGTTGGAACGTAGTAGTTCCCGCATGACAACCTTGCAGCACAACGGCAACAAAGGGGCGCGCCCTTCTAAAGAAAACAATGACTTAGCAAAACCAGATGGTTTTCCCGTTGGTTTACAGGATGAAAAACCAAAAAGTGCCCTCGCGCGCGAACCATCAACCATCAACCATCAACCATCAACCATCAACGAACAAGAAACTGGGGGGGGTAAGGTGAAGGATAAGGGTGACAAAGAGACACTCGAAATCCCGGCTTTCCTAGACAGGAGACCGGCGCGCAAATCGGACACGTCGGACGTCAAAAAAAGCATCGATGAAAATATTTGAATGCAGGCCCATCCGCTTAGTTCCAAAACTCTTCGCATTCAGGCTCTTTGGAACTCATAGGATGGTGGTGACAATTTTTGGGCCCCTGTCTCCCATAATTAGCTTCAAGAGCATCTCTAACAAATCTGCAGATTTGTTCAGGGTCATTACAGCCAAGACCAAAGGCACTAAATTCCTCTGAAACAATCCTTCCAATTTGGCGACAATTTTTATCATAAGCCGTGGCACAAGATGTTTTGCAGAAGACCTGTGGTTTGCCATGCCGATGCTTAGGGACAAAAAGCGAAAAGCAGTTGCGGCAAATTTTAGATTCCATTCGAAAACACCTGTTGCTGTTTAATTGTGTCCAACCTGATTTTCCTCCGGACCAACCCGCGTGCGGTGGATCTTCTTTTTTTCAGGAAGTATCTCCTGTTATCTCTTAGTTACTAGGGAATGTCCGTTGGTGAATCCAGAGTGAGGTGGATAGGGAGACACCCCGACATTCCAAGAAAGGATTGCCGGGATGTCCCCATCTCTTAGGCATACTGACCGCTCATTAGACTATGTCCGTCGGAGCCATCCGTCGCTTTGGAGGCTGCGCTGTCGCCGGATAACCGTAGCTTCGCAGCGCAGTCGGTGCCAACTTACAACAGCAAGACTAACTGCTGGCGACCGCGCTCGCACCTTTAGGGCCACGCTTGAGGATATGGTCGCTTCCCCTGGTATCCTCATCCATCAACCGGTTCGCCAGCGTCTTAAATCTACCGCCCAAACCGATGATACCTTCAAACCTCTCCGTGTTGACGGAGACGCTCGATAAACTGATCGATACTTGAACAGAGAATGAGGCGGCGGCTTCCAAGGTGAACAGATTCTATTTCGCCGCAATTGAGCAGCTCATAGAAACGTGTTCGCCCTATCCCCAAGCGATGGGCTGCGTCTCTTACAGAAACTAGGGATGGCTGGTTGCTCACGTCTCACGTCTCCTTTCGGTTGATCGCGAGCACTATCGGGCAACGGCGGTTCCCTAAAAAGGTGATAAAAATCCACTAATTCTGCCGATTTATATTACCGTCCGTTAAGTTCTGTTTCGCGACAACGCTTCCATGCCTGCGAAAGACTAGCTCGACTCATTGGCCGGGACGGTTGAAATGCCAAAAATGAGACTTCGAGAAACTTGATGAAACGAGCGTCAGCGGTGTAGGGAAGATCCTCAATAGGACCGGAAAAACCTATCCAATCCGCGTACAGATTCGCAAGAAACCATATAGTTGTGTATCTAGTACTATCTTGAGGAGCGCCCCGCTTTTTTGCTTTAGGCAAGTTAGACAGCTTTACCTTTTCTGCCGAACTTTGAAGAGCTTCAAGGATTAGTTTAACACGCTTTCTCTCTTCAAAATCTAGACTTCGTTCTCGCTTGGACCGCAATACCATGTTTAGTCCACCCTTGAACGCAGGGTTCTTGATCGCCTCCTGGATTATAGGAATGCTCTCTAATACATAATCCGCTTGTTTGACTAAGTCTGCTGGAGTGGAAACTTTACGTGAAAACTCAAAGAACGCCTTTCCATATTCATCGGATGGCTCAAGCAGACCAGTCGATAAAAATATAGACTCAATTTTGGAAGTCAGCTCTTTCACCTCGATCTGGGAGAGCTCATATTTGCGAGCCTTTCCAATTATCACCGCTGCTTTCTCAATCGCAGTATCTTGTCTAATCTGGTTCGGATCTTTGGTCATGATGGGCTGAACCCTGACCGAATAGGAATGATATAGCTTTCAGCGTCCACAGATGGTGTCGCGATAAACCTTTCCCATTCCTCCATTAGAGCCCGCCGCTTGTCGAACAAGTCACCCCGTCGATAGGCCGCCTCGACCCGGGAGGGAATTGAATGAGCCAGAGCCATTTCAGCAACGTCACTGGGATAGGCTGTGCGCTCTGCGACCCAGTCCCGGAATGTGCTTCGGAACCCATGCACCGTAATCTCATTACGCCCCATGCGTTTCAAAAGCGTCAGAAAGGCCATATTGCTTAGGGGGCGACTTGTTCGTCCTCCAGGGAAAATGAAATCAGATTGGCGGACTGATCGCATACAATTGAGGATCGCCTGTGCCGACTCGGATAATGGGACACGATGCTCCTTACCCGCTTTCATGCGATCAGCTGGGATAGTCCAGATACCATTTGCAGCATCAATCTCTTCCCATCTAGCCCCAATAACCTCACCGGTTCGCGCCGCTGTCAGAATCAGGAACTCTAAACCACGGGCAGAGATGCCATCCTGACCTCTCAAGTCACCCACAAAACTTCCAATTTTATCGTAAGACAATGCTGCTAAGTTTTGGACTGAACGGTTTTTGCGTTTGGAGAGCAGCTTATCAAGATGTCCTTTCCATCGTGCTGGGTTCTCCCCTTCGCGCCAGTTCCGGGCACGTGCCCAGTCTAACACGGCCTCAATGCGGCCACGTACCCGGCTCGCAGTCTCAGGCTTAGTTGTCCAGATCGGCTCCAGTACTTCCAGGACCAAGCCGACATCAATATCTCGGACCGACAACTTTCCCATAACCGGATACGCGTAGGTTTCCAGAGTTGATTGCCACTGTTTTGAGTGTTTTAGATTTTCCCACTCATCGCCTTTCGATCGCATCAAACGATCCGCGCATTCCTGAAATGTATGAACCTTGATCGTAGATAAATCTCTTGCGGCCTTTGTCGCCCTTCGCGCCTCAATGGGATCAATCCCCTCGTAGACCAACTTGCGAGATTGCTCTGCTGCACGCCTGGCATCTGAAAGTGAGATGGTTGTTAAGGAACCAAGGCCCATTTCGCGGGTTTTTCCGCCGCTAGCAAACTTAAATAACCAGGATTTTGCGCCTGCTTTAGAAACCTGCAGGTATAAGCCATTGCCATCTGCATGCAGCCCAGGCTTCGTGATTGAGATTACACCCCGTGCCGAAAGCCGATTGGTCGCGCGAGCCATCTAAAGCACCATTCATAATTTACCCATATTTCTACCCATAGACTATACGGGGTTCTGAGCGAACACAAGCGCACAGACCCGAACAGTAAAATCCCTAAAATCCTAGTGTTTCAGGGATTTTTTCGGATGCATACGAACTATCATGAACAGAAAAGTGGCGGAGGGAGGGGGACTCGAACCCCCGCAACCCTTATCAGGTTGACGGATTAGCAATCCGCTGCATTACCGCTCTGCCATCCCTCCGCATTTGGGATCGACTGGATCGATCAGCGCAGCGGGAGATAGCGGGTTGGAGGGGGGCTTGTCAATGCGATATGGGCTGTGATCTGCAATCACTTTGTCATATAAGCCGGGCACCGCCATTTTCTGCGGGATTGGCTTCGGGATGCAGGCGCCCTGTAGGGATGGCCGAATCCGGTTTGGCACAGTCCAGAAACAGGCCCGACCCCGGCTGGGCGCACAGAGTCGCATTTTCAATGACCACCCGCCCCCGGCTCAACACCGTCTCTGGCCAGCCGGTCAGGTGCCGTCCCTCATAGGGCGTAAATCCGACATCATCGTGGATCATCGTCTCATACTGGACGGTGACTTTTTTATTGGGGTCCCAGATCGCCAGATCCGCATCAGCCCCGACCGCGATTGTGCCCTTTCGCGGATGCAAGCCATAGAGCTTTGCCGCATTGGTGGCGGTCAGGGCGACGAATTCGTTAAGGCTAAGCCGACCCTTGCCCACCCCTTCAGAGAAGAGCAGCGGCAGGCGCAATTCCAGGCCCGGCACGCCATTGGCAAGCTGGGTGAAGCTGGCATCCATGCCATAACGCAGCTTGCCCGTCTGGTCGAAGCGATAGGGTGCATGATCAGACGAGAAAACCTGAAACGTGCCATTCTTCAACCCGCGCCAGATTGCCTCCTGCCCGGCAGAATCCCTCGGCGGCGGGCTGCAGCAGTATTTCGCCCCCTCCAATCCGTCGCGGTCCAGATCAGCCGCGGTCAGGAACAGATATTGCGGGCAGGTTTCCCCAAAGATCTTCAACCCTGCGGTTTGAGCCGACCGGATCGCGCTGGTCGCGGCCTCGTCCGAAACATGGACAATCAACATGGGCGTATCGGTCAGGGACGCCAGGTCGATGGCCCGCCGGGTCGCCTCGCTCTCTGCGATGCGAGCATGGGCGATGGCGTGATATTTCGGGGCGCGATGTCCGCCTGTCGTCAGTTTCTCGCTGAGCCAGCGGATGATGTCATCGTTTTCCGCATGTACCATCATCATGGCGCCAAGGGTGCGCGCGGCCGATAACACAGTCAATAATTCATAATCATCCAGCTTGAACGTGTCATAGGTCATATAGACCTTGAAGGACGTAATCCCCTGTTCGATCATCGCCGGTAATTCCTGACCAAGAACCTGTGGATTGGGATCGCGCAGGATCAGGTGAAAGCCATAGTCGATGATCGCCTTGGGGCCAGCCAATGCGTGATAGGCGGCAACGGTTTCGCCCAGGGTCTTGCCGGGCTGCTGCATGGCGAAGGGCATCACGGTCGTGGTGCCGCCAAAGGCTGCCGACCGCGTGCCACTTTCAAAATCATCAGCGCATTCGACGCCATCCACAGTTTCCTGGGCCAGATGACAATGGCTGTCGACCCCGCCGGGCAGGATCAATCTGCCCGTTGCATCGATCTCTCGCGCCCCATCGGACAGGCTTTCGCCAATTGCCGCAATCCGCCCGTCCTGAATCCCAATATCTGCCTGAAAAGTGTCACTGGCGGTGGCGCAGGTGCCGTTTCGAAGGACCAGATCAAAGTTGACCATGATGGGATTAACCAGCCTCTTTCATGCGCTCTGCCTGACGCAGATCGACGGACACCAATTGTGATACGCCCCGCTCTGCCATGGTCACACCAAACAGGCGGTCCATACGAGCCATGGTCATACGGTGATGGGTGACGACCAGAAAGCGTGTGGAACCTGCGCTTGTGATCTGATCCAGCATCTTACAAAAGCGATCCACATTGCTGTCATCCAGCGGTGCATCCACCTCGTCCAGCACACAGATCGGGGCGGGGTTGGTTAGGAACACCCCAAACAACAGGGCGAGTGCGGTCAGTGCCTGCTCCCCCCCTGACAGCAGCGACAGGATTTGCATTTTCTTACCCGGCGGGCTGGCCATGATTTCCAGACCTGCCTCAAGCGGATCATCGGATTCGGTTAGCTTCAGATGCGCCTCACCGCCCCCAAACAGGGTTACGAACAGGTCCCGGAAATGTGTATTCACTTCATCGAAGGCCTTTAACAGACGCTCCCGGCCCTCGCGGTTTAAAGCATTGATGCCCTGGCGCAGACGGGCGATGGCGGCGATCAGGTCATCGCGTTCCGCCTGCATGGAGGCGATCTGTTCTTCCAGTTCTGCCGCTTCCTGCTCTGCGCGCAGATTGACCGGGCCGATGGCGTCGCGCTCTCGCGCCAGGCGCTCTATTCGGCGTTCCACATCATCCTGGGGCGGCAGGGTCGCATCCGATTCCAGGCCGGATTGTGTCAGGGCCTCTTCCGGGGTGCAGTCCAGTTTCTCGCGCACCCGTTCGGTCAGGCTGGCAACGGTCTGCATCGCCTGCTCCACTGCCGCTTCACGCCGGACACGGGCCTCGCGGGCGGCAGCCAGGGCTGTTTCTGCCTGTCGCAGGGCAAAATCCATATCGCGTTGGGCATTCTCTGCTTCGGCCAATTTATCCGCCGCGGCCTGACGCTCTGCTTCACATTTTGCAATCGTGTCGCGCAGGAAACCAAGCTTCTCCTCAATCTCTGCCGGTCGGGCCTCCATAGCAGTCAAATCGCGCCCGGCTGCCAGTCGACGCTGTTCCAAATCGGCCATGCGTCGGGTCGCCCCTTCGGACCGGCTGGTCCAGGACTGCATTTCCGCAGAGATGGCAGCAAGGCGATCCCCCCGCGCCCTGGCATCGCGCTCTAACTGATCAAAGGCAGAGCGTTTTTCAACCTGACGGGCGCGCAACTCGGCAACCGTAGTGCGCAGACGGCTGAGGCGCTCTCGAAGGGCGCCTGCATCCTCCAGCACTTTCTGTGCCTGTTGCGAAGACGCCAAACGATCCTGAGCCTCGACTTTATCCGCCTCCAACCGGGCGGATTCTTCAACCAGTGCAGACAGACGGTTGCGGCTGTCTGAAACCTGCTGTTCCAACCGGGTCAGGGTGGCGCGGGCCTGACCGACCTGATCATAGGCGGCCTGCTGATCCTGACGGGCCTGTGTCGCGCGCATTGAGGCCTGCGAGAGGGCATCAGCCGCAACCTCAGAGGCTTTGCGTAAATCGTCCAGGCGTCCATGCGCTTTCGCTTCTGCATCCGACAGGGCCGCCTCATTGGCGCTGCGGGCTTCTGCAATCAGTGCGTCGGCGGCTTCATGCGCCTTGGCCTGATCCGCCTCTGCCTGCGCGCGGGTAGCTAAAAGGGCTTGCTCAGCGGCTTCGGTCGCACCAGCCAAGGTCTTCTCTGCGGCCTGCAATGCGTCTTCGACGACCGCCAGACGGTTTCGATATTCCAAACGCTTTGCCGCCGCCGTCGCGGTGCCCGGGCGAATGCGCAATCCATCCCAACGCCATAGCCCGCCGTCTTGCGTCACAAGGCGCTGACCAACTGCCAAATCCGCCTGCAGACGGGTTGCGATGGCTGCATCTTCGGCAACGCCAACCTGGCTTAACCGCCGCCCCAGAGACTCTGGTGCCCGCACATGCCTGGACAGTGGCACCACGCCACCGGGTAAGTCTGGACCGCCATTTGGCAAGGCACCCAAATCAATCCAATGGCGCGAAGCGGCCTCATCCAGGGCGGCATCCAGGTCATCGCCAAAGGCCGCCCCCAAAGCGGTTTCATAGCCGCTGGCTACATCCAATTGTTCCAGAACCGGCTCGGCCCCGTCATCATCCTGAGTCAACAGGTCCCGCAAGGCATTGGCTTCTGCCGCCAGGCTGGACCGCTTACTGCGCGCGGCCTCCACCTGTTCCCGTCCAGTGCGTTCCGCCGCCGATACGGCATCGCGTCCGGCGCGATCCGCCTGACTGATACTGTCACGGGCGGTGCGCTCTGCGGTACTAAGGGCGTCGCGTGCTGCATTGCGGGCGGCATCCAGTTCCGCGCGCATCGCAGCGTCCGCCTGATCCAACGCCCCGCGTGCAGTTTTGGCGGCTTGTTCCGCTTCGTCGCGCTGGCTTTCGGCGGTTTCAGCATCGTTGCGCGCCTGTGACAGGGCAGCATCTGCTTGTGTCACCGCCGCGCGGGCGGCTTCAACATCACCGGCCTGCGCAATCTTCTGGTTCAACTCTTCTGTTTCTTGAGAGATCGCACCAGCGCGCGCATCCAACGCCGCAAGACGACGGGTCGCTTCTTCCACCTGTCTGATCAGGGACGCCCGCTGTGCTTCTACGGCGGCGACATGCTCGTTTAACTCATCCAGCGCCTGCTCTTTTTCGGTAACGGCTGCATCTGCTTCATCCCGCTCCTGACGCAATCGGTCCGTGGTTACCTTCTCGCCTGCCTGCTGGGCCTCCAGCGTTTCCTTTTCCTCTTTCAGCCGAGCCAATGCCTCTACCGCGTCAGAGGCCAAGGTCTCTTCCCGGCTGGCATCGGTCGCGATCTGATCCAACCGGGCGCGCAGTTCCGTAATCTGCTCCCCCACCCGTTCGGCCTCAGACTGCAACTGTCGCTCCGCAATCACCTGCGCCTGCAGGCGTGCGGCAGCTTCCGCCTCGGCTTCTCTCAGTTTTGGGATCACCTCATGGGCATGGGTCTGCAAAGACGCTCCCTGAGCGGCGGCCTGTGTCCGCTCTGCCACGACCGATTCAGCCTCCGCCAGGGCAGCGCGAGCATCGGTCAGGGTCTGATCTGCCTCCAACCAGCGGATATGCAATAGAATCGCTTCCTGGGCGCGCAATTGTTCGGCAATCTTGCGATAGCGATTGGCCTGGCGGGCCTGGCGCTGCAATCCGCCAAACTGCGTTTCCAATGCCCCGATCACATCTTCCAGACGCTCCAAATTCGATTCGGCGGCTTTCAGACGTAATTCCGCCTCATGCCGCCTGGAATGCAGCCCCCGAATGCCTGCGGCTTCTTCCAGCAGGGTGCGGCGATCGGTCGGTTTCGCGCCGATCAGTGCGCCAACGCGACCCTGACTGACAATGGCCGTGGAATTCGCGCCCGTTGCCAGATCCGCAAACAGCAATTGCACGTCGCGGGCGCGGACTTCCTTGCCATTGATGCGATAGGTCGATCCCTGCCCTCGGTCGATTCGTCGGGTGATTTCGATTTCATCAGAATCATTGAAGGCTGCAGGCGCAATGCGATCTGCATTGTCCATGAAAACGGTGACTTCAGCATTATTGCGCTGTGGTCGCGTAGAGGACCCCGCAAAGATGACGTCGTCCATCTCGCCACCGCGCATCCTTTTGGCCGATGCTTCCCCCATCACCCAGCGCAGCGATTCGATGACATTGGATTTGCCGCAGCCATTGGGACCCACGACTCCCGTTATACCCGGTTCGATCATCAGTTCGACCGGGTCAACGAAAGACTTGAAACCGTGCACACGCAGCTTCTTGAAATGCACTTAGACTGGTCCGTTCTGGCCAAAACACGCAAGTATATCAGGATGAGATGCCATCCCTAACGTACTAGGCAATACGGATTCTGACGGAAGAGTCGAGTCGTTCCCGAAGGGGCTTGGAATCACGCCGTGATTCGGTATCAGTTCAGCGCCGCTTCAATCACTTCTTGAAACTTTTCGAACGGTTGAGACCCAACGATCTTGGTTCCATCAATGATGAATGTCGGGGTTGAGCCGATATCATCCAGTTCGGACCAATAGCTGCGCTGCTTCACAATCGCCGCATAGAGGTCCTGATTGTTAAAACACGCTTCAATACTATCGGACGACATACCCGCAAAGCTGCCCAGCTTTGCCAGATCCGCCAGCATGTTCTGGGACCCGCCCCAGGCCGGCTGTTGTGCGAACAGCAGGTTGACCAGCGGGAAATAGCGATCTTCAGGGGCACAGCGGGCCAACAAAGAACCAAGCGCCGCCCCTTCATTCAACGGATAATCACGAAATTCCAGCTTAACCTTACCGGTATCGATATAGGTTTTCTTCAATTCCGGCAGGGTCTCCTGATGAAAGGCCGCACAATGCGGGCATGTCAGGGACGCATATTCAATAATGGTCACCGGGGCGTCGGGATTGCCCAAAATACGGGGCGTAATCAGCGCCTGATTCTGCGCAGAGGGGGATTCAGCAGCTTGTGCCTCGGAAATCAGCGGCGCATTGGGTTGTACAGTGCTGGCATTGGGCAGGCTAGATATCTCTGTTCCACTGCGGAAGAACGCGACCCCACCCACAATAACCGTCAAGGCGACAATGATCGCCGGAACAGTGGCTTTATGCTGAAGAATGCTCATGAATGACAACCCCTTTAACAATCGTCCGACAGTGATGTGTCTTAGGTATGAATTTAAGACCCTTATGGCAAGGCTTGGTGAATTATTCCTGCGTCTTTTTCGCAGCATCCCGGCGCAGCACCGACTCCCCGATGCGCAACAAAACCGCCCGTAGCTCTGGATCCTCAACCCGTTGCAGGTCCAGTTTCATCTGCGCCAGACGTTCCGGATCAGCCGGCGTTTGGGGTGGTTTGGGCGCGGCCCCTAACCGGCCGGGCCCGGCCTTGCGGTTCGCCAGACGCGTGGGCGGCACCTGCATCAGTTTGATTCCGGAAATCGCCTTATAGCCGAAATGCATATTGATACGCGATACCAGCACCGGCTCCAGATGCTGCAATTCTGTCGCCATGGGCCCCAGCGCACGAATATGCAGCGTGCCTGCATCCCGGCGTCCCCTGGGAAAAGTCAGGCGGTCCGGATGCGCATGGCGCGCCAGATCGACCCCGACGATCTGATCCCATTCATTTAAAATCCGCGCATCCGTGAAGCCCCGCTTACCCACAGCCTTCTTCGTCAGACCCGGCACCAGAGAAGCCAAAGACCGTGTGCCGCCATAGCGCCTATCATCCTTCTTCTTAGCGGCCCAGCTATTGGATGGTCTGGCTGGTGTTTCGTCGTCAGACATGTGGATCTTTCCGAAATGTATAATCTTGTCGTCTGGGGCTGGATTTGCCGCGCGCGCTCACTACACTGTAACGCCATGAGCCACCTTTCTGAAACCGATATCGCCCCGCTGCTGTTACCTTGGTATGATAGACATGCGCGCCGCCTGCCCTGGCGGTCACTGCCGGGTGATTTGGCGGACCCGTATCATGTCTGGCTGTCAGAAGTCATGCTGCAACAAACCACTGTTGCAACGGTGGCGGATTATTTTCGCAAGTTTCTAAAGCTGTGGCCAACTGTGGGCGATCTGGCAGCGGCGGATCTGGACGACGTGCTGACCGCCTGGGCGGGTCTTGGCTATTACGCCCGGGCACGCAACCTGCACAAATGTGCCAAACAGGTCGCAACACAATTCAATGGCCGGTTTCCTCAAACAGAAGAAGCCCTGCTGGAACTGCCAGGCATCGGTCGCTACACAGCAGCCGCCATTGCCGCCATCGCCTTCAATCAACCAGCATCCGTGATGGATGGGAATATTGAGCGGGTGACGACCCGCCTGTTTGACATTGACACACCCCTGCCCGAGTCAAAGCCGATCCTGTATCGGCATGTATCGGATATGACGCCGACCCATCGACCCGGGGATTTTGCCCAGGCGATGATGGATCTGGGTGCAACCATCTGTGTGCCGGGCAATCCAAAATGCGTCTTATGTCCCCTGATTACCGCCTGCAGTGGCAAGGATCGTGCTGCCACCTTGCCAAGGAAACTGCCTAAGAAAGCAAAGCCTACGCGCCGCGGAACCGCCTTTTGGATCACCCGACCGGATGGGTCCATACTGTTGCGCCGCCGGGCAGAGACAGGTCTGCTGGGGGGGATGATGGAAATCCCTTCCACAGATTGGAAAGAACAGGAAAGTACGGATTTTGCCCAGACCGGCCTGCCAGAGGAACCATTTAACTTTCAGAAAGTGGGTGAAATCCGCCACACCTTTACCCATTTTCATCTGGAACTGAATGTTTATGCCTGCCAAGCAACAGAAGATTGGGCGAATGATGACAATGTGCCGGAAAACTGTATATGGTGCCTGCCTGATCGCTTGGACCAGGTAGCCTTGCCGACCGTAATGCGGAAGGTTGCGAAAGCTGCCCTGATGGTTGCCCCATAAACGCCACATAGCCGCCCCACCCCTGAGAGGACCCGCTTGTGACACCCCCAGCATCACCTCAAGACACCATAATCCTGGCCCAAAGCGATCCGGTCACCTCGGCGCTGGAAGTTGTATCCGACAACATCGATAGCCTGAACAAAGAAACACTGGTCGCATATTGGGACATGGTGAAGGACGTATGGAATTATGGGATCGGGGGAACCAGTCTGGGCGATATCCTGATCGCGCTTGGGATATTGATCATATTCCTGATTTTTCGGCAGTTCTTCAGCCGCTTTATCTTGCGCCGTGTCGAAAAAATCGCACAGCGAAGCGACAACAAACTGGATGATTCCTTAGCAACGGCGCTCAGCGAACCGGTTCGCTTTGTCCCCGCCGTCATCGGTGTGTTTTTCGCAACCGAGTATCTTAACCTCAGCGGCACACCAGAAGCACTGGCGACATCGCTGAACCGGTCCCTGATTGTCTTCATAATTTTCTGGACCCTGTTCAGGATGGTTGACCCGTTGTCCTTTGTCCTGGGAAAGGTCGAGCGTGTCTTCACATCCGCGATGGTCGAATGGTTGATCAAGGCGATCAAGGTTCTGGTCGCCTTAATCGGTGCCGCAACCGTGCTGGAAATTTGGGGCATTCAGGTCGGCCCTATCATTGCCGGTCTGGGACTGTTTGGGGTCGCCGTTGCGCTGGGCGCACAGGATCTGTTCAAAAACCTGATCGCCGGAATTTTGATTCTGGTTGAAAAGCGATTTTCTATTGGGGAATGGATTCAAGTTGACGGCGTTGTGGAGGGAACAGTCGAGTCAATTGGCTTTCGTTCCACCTTCATACGGCGGTTCGACAAGGCGCCCGTCTTTGTTCCGAATGCACAATTGTCAGACGTTGCGGTCACCAATTTCTCCCGCATGACGCACCGCCGGATTTATTGGGTCATTGGCGTTGAATACCGCACGACCACCGACCAGTTGCGCGAAATTCGCGATGCGATTGAGGATTACATCGTCAAAAGTCCTGATTTCGTGCCCGCAGACCAGGCGACCCTGTTTGTGCGCCTGGACAAGTTCAACGACAGTTCCATCGATTTCATGGTGTATTGTTTCACCAAGACAACAGTTTGGGGCGAATATTTGAAGGTCAAAGAAGACTTGGCCTATGCCGTCAAAGCGATTGTTGAGGATGCTGAAACCGGCTTTGCCTTCCCCAGTCGTTCCCTGTATCTGGAAACTATTCCTGGCTCTATGCCAGAATTGTTCTCGCCGCCTGGCAAAGCCAATCAGTCATCGACGGATGCAGATGATCAAGGGGGCTCCTCATCCGAAGCGGAATCTGCCTCGCGGGAGGAAGATCTGTCTACGGAGTCCAGCCTTGATGGTGGAAGCGATCGCAAGAGACAACCTAAACCCAAGCAAGGCGACGACGGGGGCGATGGTACCTAAAATACCTTTCACCAAGAGGCTTGACCCTCGCCGAAACCGGCTATAGCGTGCCAGCACGATGACGAAACGGACCACCCTTTCGCTCCTTCCGGAGCTACTACTAGGCCTCGCCCTTATTTGAGCGCGGGTACGGGTTTGTATTGACCCAATTCCGACAGCCTGATTGACCCTTTCCGGAAGACCATCGTGATGATTTCCAACACCTCAAAGTATCTCCAGAAACAAAATTCCATTCCGGCTCAATCCGGGATTAACACCCTGTCTGTAAGTCATAACGGCCTGCTGCTAGAGCGCCTTATCGGCGGTCCCGGTTTGCCCTGCGGCGCACCGGCGATCGTAACCCCTGCCGCAAACTCATTCAGCCCCCGGCGCGCCACCCAATAGAGGTCGCGCGCATCGAATAGACGAAGATAAGGAGTTCCAGACCATGAAACACATGCCCATTGAAAAATATCGCATGTTTGAACGCATCGACCTGCCCGACCGACAATGGCCAAGCAAGGTCGTCGACAAGGCCCCGATCTGGTGTTCGGTTGACCTGCGCGACGGCAATCAGGCCTTGATCGAGCCAATGGGCCCGGACCGCAAGCGCCGCATGTTCAAACTGCTGGTCGAAATGGGATTCAAAGAGATCGAGATCGGGTTTCCCTCCGCCTCTCAAACAGATTTCGATTTCACCCGGGAATTGATCGAACAGGATATGATCCCGGAAGATGTGACCGTTCAGGTCTTAACCCAGGCCCGCCCGCAACTGATTGAACGGACCTTTGAATCATTGAAGGGCGTCCACCGAGCCATCGTGCATGTGTATAATTCAACCTCCACCATTCAGCGTCGCGTCGTTTTCCAACAGGACCGCGCCGGGGTGAAACAGATCGCGCTGGATGGCGCCAAAATGGTGCGTGAACATGCAGAGAAAAATCCAGGCACCGACTGGCGGTTCGAATATTCCCCGGAAAGCTATACCCAGACGGAACTGGATTACGCGCTGGAAGTTTGCGAATCCGTGATGGATGTCTGGGAACCAACGCCCCAGAAGCCCTGTATCCTGAACCTGCCCGCGACGGTGGAAGTTGCCCCGCCCAATGTCTATGCGGATTCCATTGAATGGATGCATCGCCATTTCACCCGGCGGGACAGTTTGATCCTGTCGGTTCATCCCCATAATGACCGGGGATCGGGCGTGGTCGCAGCGGAATTTGCCCAAATGGCAGGTGCTGACCGCGTCGAAGGCACCCTGTTTGGCAATGGGGAGCGGACCGGCAATGTCGATATCGTAACCCTGGGCGTGAACATGGTCGCCAGCGGTGTCGATCCGATGCTGGATTTCAGCAACATCCCGGAAATGCGCAAAATTGTTGAATATTGCAACCAGTTGCCCGTCCATCCGCGCCACCCCTATGGCGGCGATCTGGTCTTCACCGCCTTTTCCGGCAGCCATCAGGACGCGATCAAAAAGGGCCTGTCGGCAATGGAAAATTCCAATACCGGCATCTGGGACGTCCCCTATCTGCCCATTGACCCGGCCGATGTTGGCGCTTCCTATGAGGCCGTGATCCGGGTGAATTCACAATCGGGCAAGGGTGGTGTCGCCTATATCCTGGAAAGCGATTTCGGGGTGCGCATGCCGCGCAATCTGCAGATCGAATTTTCCACCGTGATCCAAAAGATTGCGGATGAAAGCGGCAAAGAACTGGCACCAAAGATGATCTGGGAAAGCTTCTGCCAGACCTATCTGGATAACCAGAGCCCCTATGCCTTTGTGGACCATACGACCAAGGCGGAAACCCATGCTTCCGAAATTCGCTCAATCACCGCCAAGGTGAAAAAGAACGGCAAGGACATATCCCTAAAAGGGCGCGGCAACGGCCCGATTGACGCCTATGTGAATGCGCTGACGGCGGATTCCGGGGTGGAAATCTCTGTCATGGATTATTCCGAACATGCCATGGGTCAGGGTGCCAATGCCAAGGCGATTGCCTATGTCGAGGCCCGCACCGGAACCGGAAAGCGCATATACGGTGTTGGGTCGCACCCCAACATCGTCACCGCCTCTCTGAAGGCTGTCACCTGTGCAATGAACCGGGCGATTGCGATGGCATAGAGCCACACTGCGTTGATATTGTAGTGTTTAGCCTTATCCGATCCGGGGCAGGCGAGCATCCAGCACCAACGATGCCCGC
>TARA_R110000737_G_scaffold1071_3_pt1 | contig 16372 bp, 7 predicted proteins | sample TARA_R110000737 | Tara Oceans TARA_R110000737 (sample SAMEA4398027) | marine metagenome | biome: Polar Biome; feature: [SRF] surface water layer (ENVO:00010504); material: water (ENVO:00002006), including particulate matter (ENVO:01000060) such as... | depth 5 m
TTCTCTTATCTCTAGTTCAACAGTGGCGGCTTTTGCTACTACTACTGCGCCTACTCAGGCATTAGGGTATTATATTATTTTAAAGGGCTATGGAACTCCTTCTCCTTCTAAGCCGAATAGTAGTAATCAAAGACTTAATGCAGATAATTGGCTCGGACTAGCAGAAACAGTTACTTTCCCTACACTTGAACAAGACCTTAAACAAATGAATTTGGGTCTTGGTGGAACAAGAAACTTTTCTTTCCAATACAAAGGAATTAGAACTGCTTCTGGTGGTAGTCTTGCATTAACCGCAAATAACGGTTCTTGGCTTTATTACGCTTTAGGAACTGCTAGTCTTTTGGGTTATACTGTTAATGCTACACCAGTATTAGACGCAGTTTCAACCAATACTGATTCAGCCCAACTTTCAATTCTTACTGAAGTGGGAACACTTGTAACAATGACAACTCTAACTGAAATAGACCAAGTAGCCATAGGAATGACCGTTGTTGCTACTGGCCTAACCGCAGGAGTTATTGAATCAATTGACTATTCAGCCGGAACATTTAGATTAACAGCCGCTTCAGCAGCAGTAGCAGCAGCAACAGTAGCAGATGCAGTATTTACTCTTCCTGCCGCAAATAGACAATTATATTCTTCTGATGTTAATAACGCTATTTATGTTTATGATACTAATGCTGATGGTTCAACTGATGAGTTTTCATCAACAGGGCCAATTATGTATAGGACAGTTTATGGAAGTGGAGAAATACTACCTCCATTGAATCCTATTCTTTTCCCTACTCCTGCTAGTTTTCAGGCAATTGATACAACAGGTATGCTAACCTATACTATTGTAGAAGGAGATACTTCGGATTTACCTTCATTTAGTATGGAACAATCTCTATCAAAAGACCCTAATACCTTAACCACTGATTCTACACTAACTGGTAATGAAAGCACTTCCTTTACTCGTATTGCTAGAGGAAACCGAGTTAATTCATTAACTCTTGAAGCCGCCGAAGGTGAAGAAGTTAAGTTTAATATTGATATTAATTCACGACTAGTAGATAGTATTACAGACATTTATCAAAAGGGCGGAGTTCGCCCTACTTATGAAGCAAGAAATGGTATTACTGATAATGCTTTATTGAATAATTGGAATGCTGGAACTAATTCGGGCGCACCGTTCTTCTTTTCTTCAGGAAGTTTAGAAATATTCGGACAACAATTCTTAAAGGTTTCAAGTGTTAATATTGAAATCGCTAATAACTTAGTTGATAAGAGATATATGGGTGGACACCGAGATATGAAAGAAGGTTTGGCCGCACAAAGAACTTATGTAATTACTTTTAATGCAATTGTTACTGATGATGAAATCTTCAAATTCTTTTTGAAGGAAGATGAAACTGTTTATTCTGGTGCTGCTGATGCTGCCAATTTAATGAAACTAAGATTTGATAAAGAAGATAATGACGAGTTTATTGACTTGCAGTTTAAGAACTATTTCCTAGATACTGCTAATTGGACTATCCCAGATGATAAAGGGCCAGTTACTATTGAAGCCACTATTAAACCAAGAGATTTGCATTCATGCACTATTGGAACTGATTGGGTATTACAAGGGTGATTTTTATGAATAAGAGAGAATTATATATCTTAGGCCGACAGAAGAGAACAGAAGCGAAACTCGCTGAACTGGCTAAGAGTAAGAGCAAGACTAAATCTAAACCTAAGAAACCCTCTAAGTTAGAATAAGTCAATACAATTCCACCAACATTGTTAGTTTGTTTGTTGGTTTGAAGGTGGATAAAATGTTGAACGATAAAAAAATAATTGCAGATAAAAGTGTTTTATTTACACTTACTGAGCCTACGCTACATTATGTTAAAGTAGCACCCGAAATAAATGAATACCTCAAAGTCTGGGTTAAAGAACCTACATGGCTAGAGGTAGATAAAGCCATGAATAGTGTTATGAAAATTAACACTAAAACACAAGACATGGATTTAGATTTAAATGCTATGTTTAAATACATGGTTGATAATTTCATTGTTAAAACTGAGCCTTTGCTCAATACTATTGATATTCTTAGACTAACCCCTTATGTTGGTAATCAACTTAAGGAAGTCTTACCGAACCCTTTTGATTCTATGTCGGGGGATGAGGAAAAAAACGAGGATTGAAGTCTGCTTTGAAGGGGGGGAAATCCACCCCACAGGAGGCTTCTCTCATCATAGTTTACTCACTGGCGAAAGCGTTATCTATCAGCCCCCTAGATGTTTACCAAATGCCAGCGAGCCTCGTAACAGATTTATTAAGTGTGCATAGAGCCTTTAAAGAAATAGAATCCGAAGAAATAGACAAGTCTATGAAAAAGATGAAAACGAAGTGATTTAAATGTCTAGTTTTGCTGATTTAGAAAGAACCATTAAGGGCAATGCTGATGGTATTAAAGACCTTATGGATTTAATGGGTAAGTTCGCAGGTTCAACTAAGAAAGCAGTAACTAGCACTGATGATTTAAGTGCTGCTCAACGCTCTTTAGGAATTTCAGTTGATAAGCACAGTAAGTTAATTAATAAAGCCGGTGCTTTCGTTAATTCCTATGGGCAAGAAGTAACTAGGGCTGGTGAATCTACTGGTAATTTTAATAAAAGAACTTCTATAATGAGTGCTACTGTTTCATCGTTTGCTAAACAAGGTAAGGCCGTTTCTTTTCTAGAAGGTTATAGTAAGTATGTTAAATTAGGTGGAAGCAGACTAGAATACTTTGCTGAATATTTAACATCAGCAAGAGAAGAATTAACTATTTTTGGATTAGAAGCAGGTAAAGCCCGTAAGTTTATGTATGGGTTTTTACCGCCCGGAATGTTTAGACTGGTGAATAAATTTTCTTCTGCATTTCAATTCTTTGGCGGAACGATGAGAAAACTTAAATCAGGTCTTTCTGATTCAGAAGAACAAATGGAGAGTTTTAAAGCCGCACTAGAAGTGGCAAAAGGGGCAAAGAGCCTAAAAGAGATAGAAAAATTCACTGAACTAATAAAGGAATTAGAAGATGCTAAACCTCCTAAAAATTTATTTACAACAATAGTAGGTAAGTTTCAATCGGCTGCAAAAGCGATGAATAAGCCATTATTTAAAATAAATGAACTAGATGATAAAGAGGCTAAGAAAATAATTAAAAAGTTTAACTTTACTGACATGATAATGGTTAAAGGGCAATTGAAGAAAAGAGCAGCCAAAGAACTTCAACAAGTAATATCTCCATTTAAGAGAATACAAAAGAAATATAAAAAGAACTTTTTATTAAACTTGACTCCCGCTAAAAAACAACAAATCAAAGATTTAAAAGAAGCGATTAAAACAGCAAAGAAGTTTGAAATTAGTAAAGTCTCAAGGGTAGACCTAAAGAAAAAACAAAAAGAAATTGGTGCTACTAAAGGAGTGAACGATGATAAGGTAGTTGCCTTAGCAGCAACTTATTCTGATTTAACTACTGAAGTTTCAAAAGCCGAAGCAAAGGTTAAAAAAATACAAAAGTCAATAGACGGAGGAAATGTGGGTGCTTGGTCTAAGAGAAACAAGGCTCAAATGGAACTCAACGCACTTTTAGGCGATGAGATTAAAACTAAGAAAGAATTAGAAAATGCTCAAACTCAATATAATAATAACTTACAAAAGACTATTACTTTGGCTGATGCTGGTTCTGTTATGATAGCGGAAAACGCTAAAATAGTAAAAGATAGTGAAGATGAAATAAACTCAATGAGAACTAAAGGATTACAAGGATATAGAAAGAGATTAGTTGATTTAGGCCAGTCTTATCAGCAACATAATAAAGACTTCCAAGAAGGAACAAGTAAATATGATAAAGCCATGAGTAAAACTCAAAGCATTATTGATGGAATTGATGTTACTAAAATAGAAAAAGAAATGAGAAGATTAAGCGATACTTCCGAAAAAAGGGCAGAAAGAGAAGTTGCTATTAGAAAGAAATTAGAAGATTTTGAGGCAGGTAAAAAACCGTTTAAAGATAAAGGTCAATTAGAAAATGCCAAGAAACAACTTAAAGCACTTGAAGCGGCTAAAGGGAAAGAAGCAGAATTAAGCGCACTACTTGTTAAGAAAGAAAACGCTGTAAAAAAGTTAGCCGGATTTGAGCGCAAATCTATGGGTATTAAGAATCTAAAGGCTGAGATTAAACTCCAGAAAGCAACTATTAAGGCAAGTAAACAAAGACTTACTGCTACTGAAAAAATAATAACTGCTAGTAATAAGAAAATTAAACAGTCTAAAAAAGCAAAAGAAGCAATAGAGAAAGATTTTAAAGCACAATGGGCATTAGCAGAAAATGTTCCTGAACAAATAAAAATAAGCATGGAAATGGATGCTAAATTAGCCGAAGAAGATGATAAAATATCATCATTTGAATTTGACCGAACTCAAGCAGAAGGAAACCAAGAAGAAGCGATTAAAGACATTGATACCGAACAAGAAAACATGGATAACTCCGGTGAACAATTAGATACTTTAGAAAGTTTAAAAGAAGAAGCAACAAAGAAACTACTAGCAAAGTTCCCTATACTTGCTAAAGCCTTTAAACTATTTAAGATGCTTAAAGGCATAATACCGTTTTTGGGTCAAGCATTACGAATGTTCGTTATGGGTTTCATTTATATCAGTCTTGCTGTATTAGGACTTATACTTATAGTCAAAGCATTTGGCCCTATGATAAAAGAGGCTTGGTCTAAAATGTCGGCTGTTATCTCACCCTTCTTTGAAATAATTTGGGCTGGCCTTAGCGATATATGGGATGGTGCTAGTAAAGTAATGAGTGCTTTATTCGGTGGAGGTTCTTTTAGTGATGCCATAGATGGTATGATACAGATTGCGTGGGGATTATTACAGACTTTATGGGGAATTATTTTGGTAGTAGCAGGGGGATTACTAGTTTTCTGGGGCTATCTAATAATTGAAATGTTTAAAGGTATATGGAAGTCTATTAAAGAAGCGTTTACTGATTCTAAGAAAATGGCTAAGTTAATAGTGAAGGTAGTTGCTGTTGTTGTTATGATAGCCTTATTGTTTACTACTGCGCCTATATGGTTAGTTTTAGTTATAGGGCTTGTTATATGGAAAGTAGGAACTAAACTATTAAAACCTATAACAATGGTGGTTACTGCAATAGGTAATTACATAAAATTCTTTGCTAACCTATATGTTACAATCTTTAATGGAGTAATGAGTGCAATAGAAAAGATTCCGGGAGTTAAAGATGATTCACTAAAAAGACTAGAAAAATATGAATATACTGCATACGCTAAAGGTGGTATAACTGATGGAGGATTGTCTTTAGTCGGAGAAGAAGGCCCAGAATTAGTTACTTTACCTAAAGGCTCAACTGTTCATAATAATTCAAAATCACAAAATATGGCCAGCGCATTAAATAAAGGTAATAAAAGCCAATCAATAGTCAATAATTTTAATATTACTATTAACTCTAAAGACTCTTCTTCGGCTGAATTAAATAGAGTAGCAGAACAAGTGGCTAGAAAAATAGGTAATAAAGTTAATAGAATGACAGGCTCAGGAAGTTTCGTATAAGGTGATTAAAAATGGATGCAGCAGAACACAATGTTTTTCTTAAACTACAAGCCTATGATGAGGCCGATGGACTATATATTAATACTATTCCCTTAAAGGCTGAATCAGTTGATTTCACTACTGATAAAACTATTCCTTCATTCCCTATTCCTATTGGGGCAATAACTGGAGAATCCACTACTATTGCTTTAGACTTAGGTATGTCTAATAAAACAGTAAATATAAAAGGAGTTATTACAGAACAAACAATTCATAAGAAGTTTGGTAGTAGTGAAAAGATAAGAACTTTTACTGCACATGAAATTGCTCAAATGATTGCTTCGGGAGTAGATTCAACAGGTCTTGCTGAACACCAAGCATTTAATGAAATAGTTATTGCTATGCCATCAAAGGTAGACAAAAACTATAATCAAGTTAATGAAAGACAAATACCTTTTACATGGAGAAGCAGGGGAGATAATTTAAAATTAGATAATACAAGAGTTCCTTTACCCTTTGATTTTCCTGATTCTATGACTGATGATGGGGTTAAAGGATTTATTAGGTCTTTTGGATTTTCATTTAATTCAGAAAATGTATTTATTGAGTTTACTTTAGATTTCCAAGTAGCAACTATTCTTCCTTGAGGTGATTAAATGTATGATGTATTAATAGGTAATCAACGGGGCTTAGTGTTCCCAGTTATGTGTAATGGTGGAGTTATTATAGATTACTCCGATAATATACCTAGTGTTGGTTTGGCAACAGATGATGTAATAGGCTATGGTCTTTGGGCTTTAGAAGGTTCTTTTACATTAGAAGCCATTATTACTCCTTATGATATTAATGGTTATGGTAAGTGGTCTTCGGCAACTCAACCGACTATTGCTAATTCTATTAAAATAATGCCATCTAGTCATCACAATGACATAGATGATTCTCCTGATAATTACCAAAGTGAATTATATTTACCCGTTACTGCTAGATTAACTCATGAAATGACTATTTTTAGTAATTACGATTCCTTAAATAATCCTATATTTTGGTTTGGTTTGGTGAACACTACTTCCCATAATGAGAACTTACCAGCCACATATAAACTAAGAGTTTCTTTAACCATTAATGGGGTTCTTCAACACTTTGATTCTCCAGTTTGCATATCTCCTTCTTATCTTAAAAGAATTAAATACATTGCAGCAAATGATAATGTTTCTGGATTTAATGAAGAGGGAATGATGGAATATGAATCATTTGGAACTATTACAGGGCATACTGATGTAGGCTCTAATACTGAATATGATGGCACATTCACTACTACTAATTTATTCAATGGTGGAGTCTTAGAGGTGTTTTATAGGGATGGATTTGACTTCATATCGCTCGGTAGTGTGGCGGCAAACACAGCCTCACAAGTGGCTCTTAGCCCTATTTTTTCCGGCAGTTTATCTAGCGGAACTGAACTATATATCCGTAGTTATGCTGAACCATCTTACATAAACGACTCGTTTCATGTGGCTTGTAGTTTTAATGAAGTCTCAAATGCTGTAAGTATTTACTTTAATGGTAATAAAATATTTAATGCTAAACATGCTGAAACCGCTTCTTTTACTCTTTCTGAAACTGATTGTAAAATAGGCCAATGCCGTTCCGAAAAAGGAAGAACTAGTGCTACTTACAATAAACAATTCATGGGAGAGATACATGAGTTGAGCATTATGGACAATGTTAGAAAAGAATTTGTAGGTTTATTTAATCTTTTACCTAATTACAAAAACACTTTACTATATCTTAGATTTGAAGAGGCTGATTTGTAATGCCTTTAAGAGTTCTAAATATTGGAGAAACTGCGGTTTCTATTAATTCTAATGAGAATACTCCTACTACTCCTAGAGCAGTTACTACTGCTAGTGAATACTCTCACCCTATTGTTGCAGCAGTATATCCCGATGATACAACAACGGAATTAATTTATAGAATAACTACTGCTTCTAATGTAGGAGAAGAATACTCTAATTTAGAAAAAACTGAGGGTAATGTATTAAAAGTCTATGATACTTTAACTAATAGCGGAATAGATTTAGATTCAATTGCTGATTTGGATTTACTTACTGATTACTATTTTGTAATGATTCATTCAGATAATCATTTAGCCCATCATTTTGCTAGAATAACTGAAATATTAACCATAGATAATAGGGGAGATGGTATTAAATTTGAACCAAGTTTAGGAAAAGAATTATCAGCAGGAGTTAAATTTAAATTATTTAAAGGGCCAGCAATAACTAGTGATTTTGTTGCTATTGGATTAGGTATTAAATCAGAATTACAGACTGACTTAGTTATTTCTAGACCTAATTTTTGGTTTAAGCCTGATTTGAATAAGAAGAACGAATTAAATAATAATACTAAGTATTTTTTAAGAACTACTAGTATCAGTAGTTCAAATTGGGATTATCTTAACTTTAGTATTAACGGAACTCCTTTAACCACTACCTTTTTAGTTTCACAAGACTATTCTAATTCAATTAAAGATTATAGTAAATACTCAATGAATAGTAGGCTGGTGGATAATTTAAGAGAATTAGATGTTAGTATTACTGAAAATCCTCTAGGTAGTAACACCTTTGATGCTGTAAGTTTCGTATGCAATACTGCTAATCTGTCCGACCAATTAACTAACATACCTATTGATGCTAATACTTTACTGTTTAGAGGAATAACCGGAACTAGCATTCCCACAGGAACATACATTACTGCCGTAACAGATGAGAACACCGCCACTATGTCTCAAGCAGCAACAGGCGGCACATCAAGAACAATTACTATTCTTAATTCTAATGAATCAGTTGTATTTAATACTTTAGATTATACCGACTATGAAGATGTGTTTACTAATGCTAGAAGAGATGGTGATGATGCATTAATAAGTGTCGCCACTAGTTTTACTTCAAGAGGGCCAACTAGATATTTACACTATGCTTATTCTCCAGAAAAAGCAAACTATTCTTATAATGTAATTGATGCTGAGTTCCATGAGTCTACTAAAAAGAAAACCTCCTATTCCGATGTAAAAATAGCCGATATGTTTAGAATTTATTCTAGTAAAATAGTAGAAGATGATAAACTTAAGATAAGAAATAGGCTATCAAGAGCCAAGTTAAATGAATGGAAAGATACTTCTTTAATAGTTACTACTCTTTCCGAAGGGCGTTTAACTGACGGTAGCGGGGAACATCAATATGAGATTAGACTTACTAATTTAGATGTATTCTTTTCAGCAGGAGAAGAAATTAAAATAGGCAATAGAGTGTATTTAATTAACTCAACAGGAATATCAACGGGAACATCTTATATTCGTTTAGCCCAAGTTAATTATATTAATGATAGCCCCGTTACTACTCATGTTTATTCTAGATTAGACACTGAACCTATCTTTACTGATTCTGGTCTTCCTAGTTTAGATGGAGAAAAAATATACCGTAGGGCATTTAGTCCATTTAATAATACTTTAATACCTTCTTTTGATTTAATTAACGATAGATTCAATGATTTGTTTATAGTTACTACTTCTCAAAACTCCGTATATTCTTACTTTAAAATTAATAGTTATAATTCTGAGTTCAACTTATTGGGTTTAGATATTCCTAATGACAAATATTTTGATGCTTCTTTACACCTTACTGATGAATATTATTTGTATAGTGAAAAATTAAATGGTAGTGTAGAATTACTTGATTATTATAATAAAGATGGACAAACTATAATGAATGTTCAAGGAAGAGATAGAATGTCTAAAATACTTTCTCCTATATTAAATAAAAATACTTTATTCAGTGAAGATATTATATATTCTTCACATAGTCCTCTTAATGAATTAGAGGAAATGGGCTATCTTTATGCTCATTTTGGTTCTCCTATTATTCATATTAGGGATATTTCTAATGCAGCCTTAACCATAAATCTAAATACTGGTGATAAAATGTATATTACTACTGATAATGGTTACACTAAGTATGTGGGAGAAATTATAGCGGGAGGCTCGTATAATACATTTACTTTAAAAGCCCATTCATTAGTTCAATGTGGTTTTATTACCGGAAGCATCACCTCCGAAGCAAGAAACCTTAATAGTGGTATTCAACAATTATTCAGGGCTAAAGTGAATGGTGTCAATCAAATCAGAAACTATGCATTTAATAAATCCTTAGCCAGTAATATTCTAGTTGATTCAGTTACTTCTTTAGCAGGTTCTTCTAGTAAAGGTTTATTTTTCACAGGAGGTAGTAAATTAGACATTGATGGGAATGAAACCACTACCCTTGCTACTACTTCCGGTAATACTAATGTTAATGCAATAGGATATAGTATTAGTAAAATAGAAGGAGAAGTTGATGGGTCGGAATATCAGTGTGTATTAGGTGATGGGCTTGCTAGTGAAACTCACCAAGATTTTATTACTGTTAATACTTTAATGGATTATACTATATTAAACATCACCGAAAACTCGGATAGTAATACAGTTCAAATAGCCCCTTACTTACCAGTTACTTTAGGGAGAGTAGAAAATAACAGGGCTAATTCTTATCATGCTAATTACACAGTATTAACTACAACGATTAGTTCAGGAAGTAATGTAAAAACTATTAGAACGAACATACTTGAAAGCAACTTCTTTGCCGCACTGAAATTAGATACTCCTATATTCATAAATGATAAGTTTGTGGGAATATTTAGAGGCGCATTTACTACCGAGTATGACAACTTACTATTAATAGATAGAGAATGCTCATATGATGCGGCAGATACTATAAAAATTATATGGTATTCTACACAAGTATATGATGGTAGAAGAAATAAAAACACTACTGAGTTAGAATTAATTAATTCTGGACATTTACATGGTGGTAAGATTATTTCTCCCGCCTATTTCCTAAATACTGTGACTGTCTCTAATCCTTATCCTGTTATTCCTACTCTAAATACCATGCTATATAGTAGGGCTAAGGTTTATTCTTCCTTTGAAAAGTTCGGAACTTCTCTTTATTCTATCTATAATTTAGAAACAGGTAATGATATTTCATATGCCGCAACTTATCATATAAATGGAAAGAAAAATAATATTACTAAAGCCCTTAAGAAGCCTCTATTTAGTAATTCGTATGCATTTAATAATTTACCTATTGAAGCAAGGGGAGGTTCTCCTATGGGTTCTAATTACTTTGATAAATACATAACACATGATAATGAGACTTTACTTAAGCATATAGTCTATCCTCATAATAATGTGTATTTACCATTAAGTGCAGATAAAGTGTTATACAATAGGTTAAATTCTTTTAATATTAAGGATAACTTAAATATTAGAACTAAAAGCGTAGATAGAATGTTTTTGTTCATTAATTCAGATGAGAAACCTTATTCGGATAACAGACCGGATAGTTTGGCTAATTCAAATAAAATCCGAGATATTACTAAATATAGTATTATTGGATTAAATAAAATAAGTAAAACTAACAGTAGTGATACTAAAGAAACTACTTTAACCACTAGTAGGGTTTCCCATCAAGATAGTGATTACATTACTGCTTCTATATTCTCCGCTGATAAAGATATTAATAAACTAGTTACTGTGGGAATAATGAGATTAACTGAAGTAGTCTTAGATTGGGCTTTTAATCAAATAGACCCAGAAGCACCTATTGACTCTAAGAAAACTATATCACCCCAACCATTATTAAAAACTAATAATTCTAATGAATTAAGAAGATTGGCAAATTCCGGCAATTATGATTCTGGTAGTCCTATTTATACTATTGGATTAGACGATTATCCCCTTGACGGTTCTTTGAGTCTTACATGTAAAACATCAGCAGGAGTCTCAACTACTTGGCCTATTGGTATATTAAACGGTGATGCGATTGTTGATACTAATGGTAGAGTTATTGCCATAGCCGACGAAAATACTAGCGGTTCAGAATCTATTCTTAATATTAAAACTAATGCTTTCAAAACTGATGATGGAGATAATTATTGGGTAGGTGAAATTAGACTATTAAGACAATCTGCTTTTGATACAACAGTTGGAGAATTAACAGGGTTTGGTAAATCGGATTCATTTGTTAAAAATAATAATAATATTCATATGAATAGAACGGCTTATTTTAATACTATTGCTCATACTCAAAGTTATTATGAAACTACTATCTCTTTATTCGCTATCACTCTTTCTGGAAATAGCACACATTCTAACTATTATGCTGGCCCTAGTTCCCATTACCTTGCATTACTATTTATGGATGAAGCAGGAGTTGAACAAGGCTTTTTCTTTTGGTTTAATAGAGCAAACGAACCTGACCCTGACCCGATGGATAACCGCCAAACCATCCCAACTGTCTATGCAGTAAGTTATTCTACTTATACAGCAATTGAATTACAGGTATTAGAAGATAGTTCAGATATGGACTCTAAATTACAAGCGGCGTTTGATGCTAACATCAATTCGTTTATTCATGGTAAGGTTTACACTACTAATCTTACTAAGTTTAGAGCCAATAATGCAGGTATTACTGATTTATCCCGAAGAGTAGTTGGAGCGAATGTTTCCCACAGTCGCACAGGTTTAAGTCCAGATAGTTCTACAAAAGGTTGGGGTAATATAACCGATAGTGTTTATCATTCTACTTATGGACAAACTCTAGGAGGAATGATAAAAACTAATGTAGGTGAATTTAGATTAGCAGGAACTTTCTTGCCAGTCAGTATAAATAATTTACCTTATGATGCTAATTTTACTTCTTATTTTGAAGTTCTTCAAGAATTAGGGAGAGGACAAGTAGACGATACTCATAAGTTAATAGGCACAGGTTCTAAGGAAAAGTTATATAGTAACTTTAGACCAGTATCATTAGGTGGATTTAAGATAGAAAATAACGGTGTAAAAACAATTACAACCGGAGAAACTTTTCCAGAAATAGGCTATAATCATATTACTGATACCTCACATGATGGAGTGGAGACTCAACTGTTTGGGTTAAGTTCTCCTTATTCTGATAAATTTAATCGTTATGATTCTTATTTTTCTGCTAGTTCAAACACACTAACTTCGGATGACGATGGGGTTGAAATCTGGGATAAAGAGGCTAGTGGATATTTAGTAGGTTTTAAACCTATATTAACTACGGGTTCTTTAGTTGATGTTTTAGGAGGAACTGGTAAATCATCAAGTAGTCAAAATGTATATGCCTATGCTTTTGATTTAACTATAAACAAATTCTTAGATTACTTTGATTTAACTGGCTGTTATTTAATTCCTATTGCTACTCCCAGTGAACATAATGATATTCATGCAGTAGTTCCTATTTATGTAGTTTCGCAGGAATTAGACCCAACAGCAGGTGTTCAGTATGTTACTGGAAATAGACAACATATAATTACAACTGATGCTGTCTTAACTAACAGTGTTAAATATAAAATACTTCAACCTAATCATACTGCTTTTTATGATTTCTCTCCTAAGTCTATTGGTATTGGCAAGTTTAGTTCATCTTATACTAAAAAACCTGATAGTAATGCTTGTTATGGACATATTAAATCACATACTACTTCGGATAAATCTTTTGAGGGTAATGATAGTATAGGAGATATGGAAGGAGTAGGGTCAATGTATGTATTAGTAGATACTAGCGGAGAATTAGGAGGTAATTCTATTGTTACTTCTGCCCCATCACAATCTTATCTGAGAAATAATTTACCTTCTCAAGTTGCTTTAAGTGATGGTAAAACTTCTTTTTCTACGGGAGTTACTACTGATGGAATCTATTTAAGTTTTGATACCATAGAAACACTTAAAGGCGTAGTTAGCATGAGTGAAATAATTACTTTAAAGGTAAGTAAAGATTTTGGCTTGGATAGCAAAAGGTGTGTTATTGGTTCTACTGTTTCAATTGGTTCGGATGCTGAATCTCTTGCCCTAGAATTATTAGAAGCCGATAATTTATCAGTAAGCGTTAAAAATAAACCTTCTTATCCAGTGTTTGTTGCGCCCGATTTTCAAGGTAGTGATTTATTATCCTCTATAAGATACTTATTAAATGAAAAAGATAGAGATATATATGTAATTGATGGGGGTTTTGTTATAGATGATGCAAAAGATAATTCTAGATATTCTAAGGTTCTTTTGAATGAGACTGGTAAATATAACATTTATGAATATGAAAAAGTTAAATCTACTTTTGATTTCTTTAATGAAGTAATAGTATATGGTTCTACCCATAAATCGGCTAAGAAAGATTTGCGAAGTTTGAAGAAAGTAGGTCGTAAAACCTTAGAAATATTTGATAAGAAACTAATTTCTGATGAAGAAGTTTCAAATAAAGCAAGAAAGTTATTACACTTACATTCTAAGACAAACAAGGCTGTTAAAGTTACTGTATCAAGTAGGGGATTAGAGCAATTAAAAGCAGGAGACATTGTTCAATTAGAGTTACCTAATGAGAATATAGAAAGAGATAAATATACTGTTTTAGATATGGCTCATTCACTGAAAGGATTAATGACACTAGAATTAGGCAGGTTTTCTAAAGGTATAGAAGATAGATTCGCAGAATTATTAATAGCCTCTAAGAAAACAGACTCTTATTTAAGAAACAAAGACTTTAAAAACAAAACTGAAAGTTTAGAAGTAATAGACACTATTAGAATAAAAGAAATTAGAGCATTAGTTAGAACAAGAAGCACTAGCGGCACACCCTTAACTCTTGGATTTGGAACACCCTTAAATACAAACACCTACCAACTTGGATTTGAGGGCGGAACAAGCATTGTTCTTACTGATTTAGTAGAGGTGAGTTTATGATAAGTGACAAAACTAAAGAGTTATTAGCATTAGAATTAAAAACATTAATTGCTGCTGGAATCCCTCAAGTGGGTTTAGGTGGTAATTCCTCAAGCCCTAGCCAAACTTCATTAGATGTTCCTAGTGGATTTGATGCAACTATAATCACCGCCTTATCAGCAGATAATGTTATTGAGGCTAAGGTATCGGTAGCGGGTTCATTATTAACAGGCACAGTAATAAGAGAAATGGGTTTGTTTGATAATGCAACTACTGTTCCTGCTGGTGGTAATTTACTAAGTAGAATCAACTTTGAAGGAGTTGGCCCATTTGCGGCTAATGAGACTTTAGAAATATTTTTAATAATAGAGGTGGAATAAGATGGTAGTAAACCCTAAATATTTTGGACAATCAACTGACACAGTTCCTAGTCAAATACAAGATGGTGTAGATTTCCCCCATACTGGGTTATTAAAAGCATTAAGCACCGCCGCTTCTGGTAGAATACCTCTTAATGGTTTTGATATTACTAGCCCTACTACTACTTCAATACCCATTGATGCAGGAACAATACTATATGATGGTAGAGTAGCAACAGTAATAGCAAGCACTTTAACACTATCTACTGGACATACAAATGGCTATCATTTATTAGTGGTAACAAAGCCAACAGGCGACCCATTAACAGGAACACTTGCATTAAGAACTCCTTCGGCTACTAATCAAGTTGCTGATTATGTGTTAGGAGATACTATTATTGCAGTTATTACTCATACTGGTTCAACCCCACTTATTCAATACTTAACTTATGATAAGGTATCTAATCATGTAAGTTTAGCCTATGATAATGGTGGTTCTGGTTATACAGAAGTAGGAACTATTAAAGCAGGTGGAGTCGGTATTGACATAACGGCTGATGATGTTTTAGATTTAGGCGCACTTACATTAACTAATAAAAATAATGATAGAGATATAGTATTTAAAACAACTGATTCTAGCGGAACAACTACAACAGCAGTAACAATAGATACTAGCCTAAGTAATAAGATATTTGCGGCAGGAGATGTTCAAGCAGCAGGGAGAACATTAACTCAGAATACTATTAACACTAATACTAATCATGCAGTATTAACAGCAACTTCAAATGCATGGGAACATAATGCACAAGCCGCCTTAACTTATAATGCTGGAGGAATAAATACTTTAGCCAATACTGGTTCATATACAGCAACAGGTGGAGTAGATACTGGATTGGCCATTAATGCAGGAACTTCTTTAAGTGCTGCAACTACTATTAGTGCGGGAGGGGAGATTCGTGCTAATGGAGGCATTCAAAGTAATAAGTATTTTGCTACGGCTTATGAAACATTAGACATCAATCATGGCCCTACACAACCTAGCGGTGATTATAGTTATATCTTTATTGGTGATATTAGTCCTAATCCTCCACATGCCCCTACTAGTTTACTTACCATTACTTTACCGCAAGCAAGCGCAGTTGTTGGAAGATTACTTCATTTTAAGAATCTAAACCCAACATCAATAGTAATAGAAGCAGACCCATCTGGTGATAACATTGATATGACTACCGCAGGTTCTTTTACTACTGGTTCAACTACTTTAACCCCCGCCGCAGGTGGAAATGCTACTTATATTACATTAGCCCCATTACAAACTATTACTCTAATGTCAGTTGGTGGAGAAGGCGGCTTAATGCCACCATTCACTCAAGGATATTACATTATGAGTGCTATGTCGTGATATTATGAAACTATTAGAGTTATTGGCAAAGATAGTTTTATTCATAATAGTAGTCTCTTATCCATTTGTTATGGCTTACGGCCACGCTCTTATGCCTGAACATCTGGTTAAGACCTGTTGAAAGAAATGAAAATAAGCGAATTCAAAATCGCCAACTTTTAAAAATCCAAAAAAAAATGAGAAGGCCGAAGCCCTCTCAAATTCTTT
>TARA_R110000737_G_scaffold353433_2_pt1 | contig 16341 bp, 13 predicted proteins | sample TARA_R110000737 | Tara Oceans TARA_R110000737 (sample SAMEA4398027) | marine metagenome | biome: Polar Biome; feature: [SRF] surface water layer (ENVO:00010504); material: water (ENVO:00002006), including particulate matter (ENVO:01000060) such as... | depth 5 m
GTTATATCGATGCTATTCATGAGCATAGGAAAGCATTGACGGAAAGGTATGATACAATGCTTAGGAATTTAAGGGCTAGTAAACCTGAATGGCATGGAAATGCCAGTCTAAATTATGCCTATTACCCTATTATTTTTGAAAGTTCTGAGCAAATGCTGAATAGCTTAGCAAAACTTCAAGGGAATGGAATATTTGCCAGGCGTTATTTTTATCCGTCTTTGGCCACTACCTTGCCTTATGTAGAAGCCAAAGCGATGAAAATAACGGACGATATTGCCTCTCGCATTTTATGTTTGCCTTTGTACTTTGACTTAACCGTAGAAGAAGTGGACTTAATAGCTCGTTTATTACTTAGGGTTCAAAACAATTGAGTTAAAAATGAAGGAGTAAGATTTTTCATAAAAGGTTTTTTTTGAATGGCTTTTCAGTTATTTATCTAAAACCGATTCCAATTTTTTAACCAGCCTTTTAATTAAAAGCTTATCTCTAACTGATTATTTGAAAAAGCTTTATAAATGCTTTATTTTTTGGTTTCCTTGATGCAGCAATTAAACTTTTAGCAGCACCTATAATAATTTATATGGTGAAGAAGAGAATATCAATGATTTTACCATTGAATCAGCGACACTGGGATGGCTAGTGTTAAGCGTAGTAGGGTTAAATTTAAAAAGGTTTCGGATTTTCAACTTATGGGATTTAATGTATTTTAGACCTAGGTTGTTTGTTTAGGATTCTTTTTAGTAAGTATATATTAATATCTGTTTAAATGAAGATAGCTCATTTTTTAAATGACAATAAATTTGTAGACAAGCACATCAAAAAATACATTGAATGTGATTTTGAAAATGATTTCTTTTATCTAAATAATGAAAATAACTATTCCGGAAGTCATAAAGACAAAGTAGTTTATCTACCTCCAGAGTCGGAAGCCTACAATTCCATAATTAATAGAATTGAGACTTATGATATTGTTATTCTTTATTACCTGAATTCTGATAAATTTCGATTGATTGAGGCCATTAAGGACAGCAAGGTGAAAATTATTTGGTCTTTTTATGGGGCAGAGATTTATGGTCTTCCCGAGTTTCGGCAACATACCCTAAGTGAGAAAACCCAAAAAGCCTTAAAAAGAATTTCATATAAAATAAATTTTGCGAAATTAAGGATGCTAATTGGAAGGTACCTTAATAAATTTAAAAAGAAGAAAACCAAAATTCATTGGTTGCAAAGATCCTGTCAAAGAATAGATTATTTTCTTTGGTACAACGAGTTTGAGTATGAACTCTTAAATAAACACATGGGGCAAATTCTTCCTACCTTTATGGAGGCTCCATTAAATAATGCTTTGGATAAGGTAGAACCGGAACCAAACAAAGAAAATAGCCTTTTGATTGGGAACTCAGCCTCTTATTATAACAACCATTTGGATGCTTTGGATATACTGTCCACAAATCGATACAAAGGCAAGGTTTCTTTGCCTTTTAGCTATTTAAAAAACGACAACTATGTCGCTTTAATTGAGAAGTATGCGGTTCGTTCAGGCTTGGCTTTCAAAATTATCGATGAATTTATGACCTATGCCGAATATATAACATTTATTAACCGGCATAAGGCGGCTGTGTATCCTTCCTATAGGCAAATGGGATTGGGTAATATTTTTATTGGCATTAGATGTGGACTTAAAATTTATTTAAGTGATAAGAATCCAACTTTAAAATGGCTAAGGGAGAAGGGAATGAAAATATACAGTATGGAACAGGATCTTTCAAATGACCTGATTAAGAATAATTTGGCTTTGGAACCTGCGCATATTGCATTGAATAATAAAATCTATACTTCTATGGTTTCCGCTGAGCAGGATAAGCTTTTGTTTAACCAATTTAGAAATATTATCAAATAGTATTAGCATTATGCAGCTTTTGGATGAGCTAATGATTAAGGTCATAAAACTAATAAAGTCTCTATTGATCTTGTCTGAGAACCTAAGATTTTAAATAATTAATATTTGATTTTTATGAATTACGTAGTGAAACACAATAAAGTATTGGTAACCGGTGGTGCAGGTTTTATAGGTTCTAATCTGATTGATGCCTTATTAGCCAATGAAAATACTGTAGTTTGTCTGGATAATTTTGCTACCGGTAAGATTGAAAATTTGGAAGCAGCAAAAAGCAACCCCAATTTCACTTTAATTGAAGGAGATATCAGAGACCGAAATACTTGTATAAAAGCAGTGGAAGGTTGTGATTATGTCTTGCACCAGGCTGCTTTGGGTTCTGTGCCTCGGTCTATTGCCGACCCTATTACGAGTACAGAAGTGAATATTGTGGGATTTGTCAATATGTTGTTTGCAGCCAAGGAAGCAGGAGTAAAACGTTTTGTTTATGCTGCCAGTTCTTCTACCTATGGGGACCATAAAGCCCTGCCCAAGGTGGAGCATGTGATAGGGAATTCCTTATCCCCTTATGCCATTACCAAATATGTGGATGAATTGTTTGCCAAAAACTTTTCAGACATCTACGGCATAGAGACAGTAGGCTTGCGCTACTTTAATGTTTTTGGAAGAAGACAAGATCCCAATGGGGCCTATGCTGCAGTGATTCCTAAGTTTGTTTCCAGCCTAATTAAGCACGAGAGTCCAAAAATTAATGGGGATGGCAGTTATTCAAGGGATTTTACTTATATCGACAATGTGATTCAGGCCAATCAGTTGGCGGCTTCCGTGCCTACTGAAATTCTTAAAGAAAGACTAAAAGATTACCAGAATTCCCTGGCTGGAGTTCCCAAAGTAAGTGAAGAGGCCACCATTTCTGAGGTGTTTAATGTGGCTTATGGAGAAAGAGCCTCTTTAAATGATTTGGCAGGAGCATTGAAAAAAGGACTTTCCAAGTATGATAGCGAGATTGCAAATATAGCATTTCAATATGGGCCCAATAGGGCCGGAGATGTACCCCATTCTCATGCTGCTATTGAAAAAGGAAAAACTATTCTGGGTTATGCCCCTAAATATTCTCTGGAAACAGGATTGAAAGAAGCTTGTGAATGGTATTGGGGGAATTTGAAATAAAATAAAATTTTTATAATAAGGTAATAATATATATTATTTTGATGATAAACTAAATAATAGTATGTATAGTCTAAAAAGTGGTAATAATAATTATCGATAAAAAATTTTATTTTTAAGTAATCAGTTTTTCTTTAATGAGTTTAAAAAATAAAGCAGTTAGTGGTTTAATTTGGACTTTTGCTCAGCAATTTAGTGTGCAAATAATAAACTTTGGTGTTCAAGTTATCCTAGCTAGGATATTACTTCCAGAAGAATTTGGTTTAATTGCTATGTTACATATATTCATAGCGATTGGTACAAATTTATTAGATGGTGGAATGACTTCTTCCTTAATTAGGACAGAAAATCCTGATCAGAAAGATTATTCAACTGTGTTTTTTGTTAACCTTTTCGCGAGTGTTTTTATTTATTTGGTTGTTTTTATGATGGCTCCAAATGTAGGAGAGTTTTTTAATCAACCTATTTTGAATAATGTATTAAGAGTATATGCACTATCTTTTATTATTAGAGCATTTGTAGCTGTACAAACAACTCGATTAACCAAAGAAATGAATTTTAAACTTCAAATGAAAATGCAAATACCCTCTGTAATTCTTGGTGGATTATCAGGTGTGATTTTAGCATTGAATGGTTATGGAGTATGGAGCTTAGTTTGGTTGAATTTAATTCAAAGCTTTCTATTTATGGTGATGCATTGGTGGTTTAGTGAGTGGAAACCCATTATGATAATTGATAAGGAAAAATTTAAATATCATTTTGAATTTGGATATAAAATTACTCTTTCGAGTTTGCTATATACCCTTTATAGAAATGTATATACTATAATTATTGGAAAATATTTTTCTGCAGCACAGGTAGGGTTTTACTTTCAAGCAGAGACATTGAGGATGTATCCTGTTCAGCATATCACAACAGCACTTGATAAGGTAACTTATCCGATGTTCTCCTCTATTCAAAATGATAAGAACAGCCTCAAAATCTATTATAAGAAAACTATGCAAGCAGTTCTATTTTTAATAGTACCTGTAATGACGCTTCTATTAATATTTGCAAATGATGTTTTTTTATTAGTTTTAGGTGAAAAATGGTTGCCTTCTGTACCATTGTTTCAAATATTATGCATTTCAGGAGCTTTGCAACCTCTTCAAAATTACAATTTGAATATATTAAAGGTAAAGGGAAGATCTGATTTGTTATTGAAGTTAAATTTAATTACAAAAATTATTCCTATGGTATTAATATTCGCTATAATACCGCTAGGAATATATGGTATTGTTTGGTTTCAATCCTTATTTGCTTTTGTTTTGTTCTATATCAATTCTTATTATAGTGGAAGATTTGTTAATTTTGGCATATTTGAACAAATTAAAGATGTTTGGATTATTTTTGGTATATCTATTTTAACAGGTGTTTTTATATATTTTTTAAATAACTGGATTATAGTTAATATGCCTATACCCATTTTAGTACGAATTATTATAAATTTTCTATTTTATGGATTACTTTATTTACTAATTGCTTCATTTTCTATAAATATTTTTAAATTTTACAAAGAATTATTAATGAAATTAAAATTTTAATCTTATGAAATACGGACTACTTTCTTACGGAAACCGCCATACTGGCCGATTTAATATTGGGGATCATATTCAAAGTTTAGCAGCTAGACAGTATTTGCCGCAAGTGGATCAATATATAGAACGAGATAAATTAAACTCGGAATCTATATCAAGTGAATTAGCAGTAATAATGAATGGCTGGTTTACTCATAACCCTGAAAATTGGCCTCCTAATCCAAATATTAATCCATTTTTTATTTCATTTCATTTAAATTCTCATCATGCGAAGGCATTATTGTCAAATCATAAAAATGTGGATTATCTAAAGCAATATGAGCCAATAGGTTGTAGAGATGAAAACACAGTAAATTGGCTTACTAAATACGGAATTAAAGCTTATTATAGCTCTTGCTTAACTACTACTTTAGATATTGATTATAAAACTGATAATAAGACTGATGATATAATTATTGTTGATCTTTTATATAAAAATGATTATAAACAAATATATAAAGATACTCCTTGGAGAATTATCCCACATCTTTTAAAAGGTAAGTATTTTGAACGTAATAAGAGAGAGAATATCATTAATGAATTGATTCCAAAAGATATTTTGGAAAAAGCTAAATATGAAACTCATTCATATTATACAAAAGATTTTAATGAAGAAGAGAGATTTGTGTTAGCAGATAGTTTATTAAAAAAATATGCTTCAGCAAAGCTAGTTATTACCTCAAGGATTCATTGTGCTCTCCCTTGTTTGGCAATAGGAACTCCAGTTGTTTTTATAGCTGGAGGTGATTTGTTCAATGAACATGAGATGTCTCGATTAAGGGGGACTATAGAGCACCTTAATATAGTTTCAGCTGAGGAAGTTAAATTTGATTCTAATTTAACTGAAACAATAAAAATTCATGATAAAAATAGTTTTGATTGGAATAATGTGCAAAATAATAATAAGTTTAATTATTATGCTAGTAAATTGAAAGAACAATGCTATGATTTTATCAGTACATTTAAATAATAATTTTAATCAAAAACTGGTTTAATCATAATTTATTATTATAGATGTATAGTGTTTTTAAGTTATTAATAATAGTAATTTTGTTTTCAATAATTTCAATTATTGAAAGCAATCTTGCTATTTTAATATTTTCCTTGATTTTATTGTGTTTAGGGATTATATTTATTAAATTAACCTTAAAACATTATTTATATTATAAATCTATTTCTTTATTTTTAACTTTTTATACTATTTATTTTTTATATTCCTATCTTATATATAAAACATATGTGTTTAATCCATTTTCTGATTATTTTTTGGGTATTGATAGTGTTAAATATTTTTCCTTTACAAATGATTTGCTAAATGAATCAAAATCTATAATTGACGGATTTAGATTAATTTCAAATACTTTTATATATTCGGATATAAAAGGTTATTTATATATTCATTTTCCAATAGGTTATTTTGCTAATCTAGTAGACCATAATGATTATTTTATTCAACAACTCTTTATACTTTTTCTTGCATCGTTGGTAATAGTTTTACTTTTTAACCTTTTTCATAATTTTTTAAATGTTGCTCAATCTCATACCCTTGCAATTATATACGGTTTATTTGGCCATATTTTTGTCTACTCTGCTACATTACTTAGAGATTTACATATTTCATTTTTATTTATACTTGGTTTTTATATAATTTTCAACAAAAAAACCTATTATAATTTACTTTATCTTTGTTTAATTAATTTTATTGTATTCAATTTTAGAGTTGAACATGGAATATTTTTCATGTGTTTTGTTATTTATTATTTTTACCTTCTAATTAAAAGTAATCAAAAATTATTCAAAATTTTCCCTGTAATTTTGTCGGTATTTATTTTTGTTATGCTCCTTTTTCTTAAAGAATATTTTATTCAAAGTATTAATATTTTAACTGATACAACTTCTCGCTATTCTTCAAATGCAGAAGAACTTGCAGATCCTTCAGGGTTTGGTGTACTTCTTTTAAAATTACCCCCTGTTATAAAAGAAATTACTAGAGCTGGGTTTTCTCAAATTTTACCTTTTCCTTCTTACTCTGGCATCAATACCTCAAGGGGGGTCCAAAAATATTTGGCATTTCCTATTATTTTTTCTTCTTTATTTTGGTTTACAGTTTGGGGTTATGTCATATTTGGTTTTAAAAAAGGATTTTTATTTAGATTTATAAATAAGGATTTAATTATCTTATTTATTTTGTCATTATTTCTTATTATTGGAGCCTCCTCAGGATCAGGAGATGTAAGGAGATTAATTGCTGTTTATCCAATTATCTTTGTTGTTTCAGGTATTGTTTTTTATCGGATTTCTATAAAAGCAAGATATCTTATTTTTTATCAAATGTTTATAATTTTAAGTTCTCTACATTTAATTTACATGTTACTTAAACTTTAAAATGAAAATAGTTCAAATTATTAGAAATTTTAGTGCTGGCGGTGCTGAAAGATTTGTAATCGATCTTTCTAATCAGCTTTTCCACTTAGGGAATGATGTAACAATTATTCGGTTTTTTGATGAAGCTAATCAAAATACATTAGAAAATTCATTAAATGAGGGTGTTCATGTATTAACCATTAAGAAGAAACCTGGCTTAGATAGTATGTTTATTTTTAAACTCTTCAAAGTTATTAAAGGTTTGAATCCTGATGTACTCCATACTCACTTAAATGGATTTAATTATAGTATTCTTCCATTCTTGTTTTTAAGAAATATTAAATATTTTCACACAATACATAGTATGCCCCTTAAAGAATCAAAAAACAAACTTGATTTTTTAGTTAAAAAGATCTTATTTAAATTTAAATTTGTATTTCCTATTAGTATTTCTGAGCAGGTTCACATTGAAAGTTTAAAATATTACGGAGATACTATTAAATTAATCTATAATGGAAGAGTTAAACCTAATAAAGGTGTAAAGTATGAAAATGTGAAAAAGGAAATTAATAGAATATCAAAGGGAAATGTTATTCCAACTATACTAAATATTGGTAATTTTAAAGAAGCTAAGAATCAAAAGATTTTGATCCAAATTATAAATGAACTTAATGAATCTGGTATTAAAGTTAACTTGGTTATTTTGGGTGGGGTTAAAAGTGGTTTAAAGTTTAATGAACTATCTGAAATTAGTAATTTTGAATTTATTCATTTTTTAGGTACTGTAGACAATTCTACTGATTATATGTATTGTTGTGATTATTTTTGTTTAAGTTCTTTATGGGAAGGTATGCCAATTTCTTTAATTGAAGCATTTTCTACTAGATGTTTATCAATTTGTACACCTGCTGGAGGAATTATTAACATGGTTAAACCTCATTATAATGGCTTATTATCATCTGGTTTTGACAAAGAGAGTTTGAAGAAACAACTGAAAATTGCTATTTCTCTACCAAAGAACGATAAAGAGGTTATTTTAGATAATGCTTATAATGATTTTATTAATTTATTTTCAATCGAGCAATGTGCTGATCGTTATTTTAACTATTTTTTAAGTAAATAATTCTTTCTATTTTAAATATTTCAAATTGGTGACTAATAATATTATTATTATAGGATCTTTTAAAATTCCTATTGGAGGTAATTTTGGTGGAGTTTATCAAGTTTCTACTACACTTAGAGATAAATTAATTTCTCTTGGGTTTAAAATCATTGAAATAGATACCACTTTAAAAAATATTAATGTAACGAAATTGTCCAAAAGATTTTTCTCTGTTTTTTTTCGTCAGTTTTATTTTATATACTCAATTTTTACTTCCTTTAAAGCAAAATATATTTTTATTTTTTTAAGTGGAGGTAATTCTTATGTTGATAAACTTTTAGTTCTTTTATTTTCAAAATTGTTTAATATAAATATTGTTATATTCCCTAGATCTGGTTATTTAGTATCAGATTTTAAAAATAAAATTTATTCCTTTTTAATATTACTTTATTTTTCAACGAGTGATAAAATTATTTGCCAAAGTCTATTTTGGAAAAATTTTTTTATATCTAAAGGTGTTGATAAATCAAAATTATTAGTTATTGAAAATTGGGTCTCAAATTATGTTATAGAAAAGTCTGAAATACTTAATTTTAAAACTGATTTTATAGAAAAAATTGTCTTTAAAATGGTCTTCTTAAGCAGAATTGAAGAGGACAAAGGTATTAAAGATGTTCTTGATCTTGCTTTGCAATTGAAAGAAAGTAATACTTTTGAATTTGAAATAGATGTTTATGGTTCAGGAAGTTATGAAGATCAATTTATTATTGATATTAATGATTTAGCATTAAAGGACTGTGTTAAATACAAAGGTTGGCTTAGTAAAGATGTAATGCTTAGTACTTTAAATAAATATAATTTAGGTCTTTTTTTTTCAAAAACAGAAGGTTATCCAAATGCTCTTTTGGATTTTATTTTTGCTAAGATACCCATATTAGCCTCTAAAATACCTATGGTAGAAGCCGTCGGAAAAGATAATATGGTTTATTGGGATAAAAATGCGAATGAAAGTTTAATCGATAAAGTTCTATTTTGCCATAATAATTATTCAATCTTGATCAAAAATTCAAAAAAATTGTATTTGGAAAAATACGAAGCTAATAATATTGATTTTGTAGTTTCTAAGCTTTTAAATAATATTTAAATATGTTTTTTGTTGTTTATTTTTATAGAATTGGTAATTTTTTTCATAGATTAGGTTTACCTATTATTGGAAAATTTATATCCTTAATTAATAGATTTCTTTTTTCTACTTGGCTACCTTCATCTGCCACAATAGGTAAAAATTTCACTTTAGGTTATGGTGGTTTAGGTACTGTTATTCATATTAATTGTGTTATTGGAAATAATGTTTCTATTAGTCAAAATGTTACTATTGGTAGAAATATTGGAGAACGTAAAGTTCCTATTATTGGTGATGATGTTTATATTGGTGCTGGTTCAATTATTTTTGGTGAAATTGAAATTGGGAATAATGTTATTATTGGTTCTAACTCCTTAGTTAATAAAAGTATTCCTGATAATTGCACTGTAGTTGGAAATCCAATGAGAATTATTGAAAAGGATCGTACTTTAAAGTATTACGAATTGGATATCAAATAAATTTGATATATGTTAAGTGCTAATTTCAAAATACTTATAAAATTTTTAAATACTGTAAGCCACCTGAAACCCATTCAAGTGGTTTACCAGTTAAAAAACAGGTTTTCTAATTCAGCTTTACTTTCTGTTTATTATAAAGATTTCCGGAAAACGGAAAATCAATTGCTTTTTAGTTCACTGCCTAAAATCAACACTGTTTTAGCAGTTTTGGATAATGAATACCAGTTTACTTTTTTAAATCAAGATAAAACATTTTCTTCAAAAATTGATTGGGGAGATGAAGGCTACGGTAAACTATGGAATTATAATCTTCAGTATGTGGATTTTTTAAGACAAGAGGATGTTTCTGAAAAAGTAAAGTTATCCTTATTGTCAGATCTATATTCAGCTTTGGAGCAGGGGACACTGAAATTGGAACCCTATCCTGTTTCTTTGAGAATCATGAACGTTATTCGTTTCATGAATCAACAAGAGAACAAGGATGAACTGCTACAAAAAAGAGTATTTGGAGAAGTCAATTATCTTTCCAAACACCTGGAATATCATTTACTGGGTAATCACCTTTTGGAAAATGGATTTGCCCTATTAATGGGGGGGCATTTTTTTAAGAATCCTGTTTGGATTACTTTGGCCGAAAAGCTTTTAAAAAAGGAACTCGATGAACAAATTTTGGATGATGGGGCTCATTTTGAATTGAGTCCTATGTATCATCAAATCATCCTTTTTCGGGTTTTGGAAGTGCTTGATTACTTGCCTTCAGAAAATCCTTGTTATGGAATTTTCCATACTGTGGCTAAACGAATGATTAACTGGTTAAAATCTATTTCTTTTGATAATGGGGATATTCCTCACTTTAACGATTCAATAGATGGTATAGCTTTTACGACCAAGCAATTGATTGGATTAGCTGTTAAATTTAAAATTTCTCCGGATTTAAAAACACTATTGAAATCTTCAGGCTATAGAAAATTAAAAACAAATAACCTTGAATTGGTGGCAGATGTTCATGGAATAAGCCCTGATTATCAGCCTGGTCATGCACATGCTGATTCATTGTCTTTTGTTTTATATGCATATGGTCAGCCGTTTGTAGTAGATATGGGTATATCCACCTACCAAATTGGTGCTAAAAGAAGTTTGGAAAGAAGTACGTTAGCACATAATACAGTTACCATTGATGATAAAAATACTGCCGAGGTTTGGAGTGGGTTTAGGGTTGGGAAACGACCTAAAGTTAAAATAGTGGCATCCACCGATAATAGTATTGAGGCTTCTCTTTCCTTTGAAAAATTTGAGCATAATAGGTTATTTAATATAGAATCAAATGCTTTGACAATTAAGGACAAGGTAAACTCCGATAAACTAGCAGTATCAAGATTATACCTTCACCCAAAAGTAGAAGTTAACCTAATTGATTCAGGTAAAATTGAATTCTCTAATGGTTCCATTCTCCTCATCTCAAATGAGGTAGAAGTTATGGTTAATGATTATGAGTACAATACAGGATACAATTGTCAAGTTCCGGCTAAATGTTTGGAGATTAAATTTAAAGGTGAGTGTAGTATTAAATTTTTAGAAAAAACATGAAAAGAATTCTCTATCTAACCTTTTATTTCAAACCAGACTTATGTGCGGGATCTTTTCGGAATTCCCCACTTTTGGAAGAACTTGCAAATCAGGGGAAAAGTAAAAACATTGAAATTGATGTTTTTACGACTTTACCCAATAGGTACAGTTCTTTTTCTCAAGAAGCATTGGAGGTTGAGGTCAATGGAAATGTAAAGGTAGAACGCATTGCTATTCCTACACATAACAGTGGCATTAAGGATCAATCCATAAGTTTCAAAACTTATTTTGATGAAGTTAAATCCAGAATAAAAGGGCAGCATTACGATTTGGTTTTTGCCTCTTCAAGTCGGTTATTTACAGCCTATTTGGGATATACCATAGCCAAAAAAAGAAATATACCCTTGTACCTGGACATACGGGATATTTTTGTTGATACCATCAATGATGTACTTAAAAGTGCTGTAATTAAAACTGGTGCCATTCCTGTTTTGAAATTTATAGAAAAAAAGACTTTTGGCTATGCAAAGCATATTAATTTGATAAGCGCTGGTTTTAAGCCTTATTTCTCAACCTATAAAAAAGCTACTTATTCCTATTTTAGCAATGGAATAGACCAGGTTTTTATAGATGAAAATAAGCGAGTTACCCAATCCGAAGGCAAGTCTGAAAAGAAACGAATTGTTTATGCTGGTAATATTGGAGAAGGTCAGGGTTTACATAAAGTAGTGCCCCAGGCTGCCAAACAACTGAGTCAAAGTCATAAATTTCATATTATTGGGGATGGTGGCGCTAAGCAGCTTTTAATTGATCAAATTGAGGAGGAAAAAGTAAGCAACGTTATTTTAAGAGACCCTATGGGAAGGAATGATCTTATTCAAGAGTACCATAATGCTGATTATCTTTTGATACATCTAAACGATTATGAAGCCTTTAAAAAGGTACTCCCATCTAAGATTTTTGAATTGGCCATGTTCAATAAGCCTTTACTAGCAGGGGTGAATGGATATGCAAGGGAATTTATTCAGGATAATTTAGGCGATTCCTTATTGTTCTTTCCGGGGGGAGCCTTAGAGTTGGTAGAGAAACTGAATAAATATGAATCGGAAGAACATGATCCTGTCGATAGGTCTGATTTTATTCGAAAATTCAATAGGGATGCCATTAATGAGAAAATGGCCACTTCCATACTAGACTTACTAAATTAATGTCAGATAAAATTCTAATTACCGGCATTTCAGGTTTCGTAGGCCAAAACCTTTATAAATTCCTGAATAATAATGGCAAAGGAGATATCCTATCCCTAAGTAGAAACGCTGGGGATGGAAAAGAGGTTTTAACCTATGAAGGTTTCTTTGCTGACTCCACCGTTTCAGCATCTCATTATATTCACCTAGCTGGAAAAGCACATGATTTAAAAAAGACAAGCGACGATCAGGCTTATTTTGATGTTAATTTTGGCTTGACAAAAAAGCTTTATGATAGGTTTCTAGCAGATCCTGAGGCAAAGAACTTTGTGTTTATTAGTTCTGTCAAGGCATGTGCGGATACAGTAGAGGGTTGGCTTACAGAAGAAACGAAATGTGATCCTGTTACCCCTTACGGGAAATCCAAACTTCAAGCGGAGGAATACATACTTAAGAACCTGCCTGCTGACAAACAGGTATATATCCTTAGACCATGCATGATTCACGGTCCAGGAAATAAAGGTAATCTTAATTTACTATTTGCCTTTGCTAAAAAAGGGTTGCCATTTCCATTGGCTGCCTTTGATAATCAACGTTCTTTCTTGTCAGTGGACAACCTTTGTTGGGTTATTCTCCAATTATTAAATAAAGACATTCCATCAGGGGTTTATCAGGTAGCAGATGAAGGTACCTTCTCTACCAATCAATTGATCCGACTAATGGCAGCTTCTCTAAATAAAAGAGCCAAATTATGGGCAATACCAGCTTCACTTATTTCTGCCTGTGCTAGAGTAGGGGATAAGCTTCATTTACCTCTTACTTCCGAGCGCTTGAAAAAATTAACTGAGAGTTACAAAGTGGATAATAGCAAAATAGTGAAAAGCATAGGAGAACCATTGCCCATGTCTGCTGAAAATGGGTTAAAAAAGACTTTTGATTCTTTTAAAGCTATCAAATGATTTAGGTTTCCCTTTGCCACCCATAATCGATAAGCTACCGGTTTTCCGTATTGGATCGCTTGTAGCTTTTTTTTATTTTTAAATTCACCTATCCTAAATTTTGGCTAAAGCCGAATTATTTGGTTTAAAGTAAAGAATGGGCTAAAGCCCAATCCAATTGAATTTTTGGTTTATTGGTTAAAATTACCAAAAGGATAAAGAACCTCTATTCATAAATTGCTCATTTCTTCAGTTGGATACAGTATACAGCCACCTTATTAATGAATTGCCTCCTGCTTCAGCTGAAGAAATAATAAGAATTCTTTTTCATGAATTGCCTCCTGCTTCAGCTGGAGGTAAAAAGGGTTCTATAAATATCCTTGGCTTTAGCCAAATCATTTGTCCTTAAATCTCTCAAATCCATATTTTATAATAAACGCTTCATATTCTTCCTGAAATGTATTTCGTTTATGATGCTCTTCTTGATTTCTAATATAATCCCTGACCTTGTTAAGCTTTGATTCAGAAACAGAAACTGCAAAATATTCATCCTGCCATTCAAATTTCTCTTGGGTAAGCTTATTTTTATTGATCCAAAAAGAAGATTCTCCTTTAATCAATTGCATTATTTTTTGAATGGTTTGGTCTATTCCTAAAGATATTAGGCAGTGACAATGGTCTGAGTGTCCGTTGATGTGATCTATAAAAATCCCTTTTTTTACCGAATTTTCTTTAATATGCTTCTAAACCTTAATTCTCTTGAATCAAGGAATGGCAACCTACCTTTGGTGCTCCAAACAAAATGGATATAAACTTTTACAATTGGCATTCGTAAAATGGAAAATTGTTTGATTAAATTTAATAAATCCTCCGAAATATACTCCTATATCTAGCTAAAATGTAGGGCAATCAATTTACATTCTATTACCATCTATAGTTAGATCACGCCGTACTCCATCTAACTTTACCTGTCCTAAATTCTGGCTAAAGCCGAATTAATTGGTTTATATTAAAGAATGGGCTAAAGCCCAATCCTATTGAGTTTTTGGTTTATTGGTTAAAAATTGGCAAAAGGGTAAAGAACCTCTATTTATAAATTTCCCATTCCTTCAGTTGGATACACTATACAGCCACCTTTTTAATGAATTGCCTCCTGCTTCAGCTGGAGGTAATATAGTTTCTATAAATATCCTTGGCTTTAGCCAAATCTTTTGTTCTTGAATTTCCCTTTCCCTTTGAGATTTTGACGATCTAGCCTGTTCTCTAACCCGAACTCATATCAATAATAACCACTGATACTAGAGTTTTTTAAAGATTCCTTATATTTGCGCTTCCAAAACCAAATTTTTATGTACTATTTTATTCTTTTTCTATTGCTTTTAGCTGCCCAGCTTGTCTATTTTCAAATTGCGAAGAAATTTAGCATTATTGATAAGCCCAATGAACGTTCTTCTCATACCAAACCTACGATCAGAGGAGGGGGAGTTGTATTTGTATTGGCTGTTTTTCTAGCCTGGGTAATGGGGGCAGCTACATGGCCATTGGCATTGGGGATATTATTGGTAGGTGTAGTAAGTATGGTTGATGATATCCAGCCTTTGCATCAACTGCCTAGAATTACCGTGCATTTATTAGCGACAGGTCTATTAATCTTTGACATCAGTCAGGGTACTTCCTTAGGGTACTGGATTCCAGTCCTCTTCTTTTTATTGATAGGGTGGACCAATTTATTTAATTTCATGGATGGAATCAATGGAATAACGGTTTTATATGCCCTGGTTTCACTACTGACATTCTATCAACTTCCTTCCTTGGCTTCAGATAAGGAGTTGATCGTATTGGTAGGCATGTCATGTGTTATTTTCGCTTGGTTTAATGTTCGTAAAAAGGCCAAGACCTTCGCAGGTGATGTAGGTAGTATTAGTATGGCAATGGTACTAGGCTACCTGATGATTAAAGTTGTTTTTATTACGGGAAATCCATTTTATTTGTTTTTCTTTAGTTTGTATGGAGTAGATGCTTGTATGACCATTTTTGTCCGCTTGGCCAAACGGGAAAATATATTCCAACCACATCGTACTCATTTGTATCAGTACCTCGCCAATGAAAAAGGATTCAATCATTTGGTCATTTCATTTGCCTATGCATTTTTGCAATTGTTCATTAATTTTCTCTGGTTATATGCCATTGGTTTGGAAGAAATTCAATGGGTACCCGGATTGATTTTTGTTGTCATTTTACTTCTTTTTTATTACTTTTTACGTAAATATGCCAAGCCTGCAGAAAAAAATATTGAACTCAGCTAAACTTTCCTTTTTATCAAAAATTTAAAAATTAAATTTTAAATTAGGAAAAGTGTAAGTTCAATAATTAAAACTGTAATTGGATTTTGTTGATTTTTAAAATTGGAGTTTAAGCGTTATTAGTTTAAAAAAAACCTTTTGGTATTGTTTCTGAATCGCTTAGATTTGTCTTCTATCCTTTTACTATGGCGGGTAGCAAATGTTTAAAAATGACTAAAGAAAAAGGAAAAATTTATTTGTCTTCTCCTCAATTTACAGGTGAGGAAATTGAATTTGTACAGCGTGCTTTAGATCAAGAAAACATTGCTACAAATGGAATTTTTATCAGACAATTTGAGCAAGCGATTGAAAACCGGTTTAAATCCCAACACACTGTAGCCTTAAACTCAGGTACTTCTTCCATTCATCTTTCACTGCATTTGCTAGGAGTGGGAATGGGAGATGAAGTAATCTGCCAAACCTTTACCTATATAGCCTCTACAAATCCGATTCTGTATTTGGGTGGCACACCGGTTTTTGTGGACAGTGAGGAAAGCACATGGAACATGTGTCCTGAGAAATTAGAACAAACCATAAAAGAACGTATTGCTAAAGGTAAA
>TARA_R110000737_G_scaffold67867_2_pt1 | contig 16280 bp, 10 predicted proteins | sample TARA_R110000737 | Tara Oceans TARA_R110000737 (sample SAMEA4398027) | marine metagenome | biome: Polar Biome; feature: [SRF] surface water layer (ENVO:00010504); material: water (ENVO:00002006), including particulate matter (ENVO:01000060) such as... | depth 5 m
CGTTCTGCACGTATCAAAGAGAAGTTGGGTAAAAGATAATTATTCTTTAATAAGAATAATATCAACTAGTTTGAGAAAAGCCTGTTTGGGAAACCATACAGGCTTTTTTGTGTTATTTTTCCTATAAAAATAGCAGGTAAGTTATTGTCTAAGCTGTGCGCTAATAAGCCATAGAACAATACAATAATATCATTACTTTAATCATTATACTCAAGGACGAGAGCGTATATAGCACTTGCAAAACCACATTAGTCACAGATTTTTATCCCTCAACACTTTTTCCTTCTTTGCTGCTTAGGTATGCTGTGTGCTTTTTCATTTTCGAGCCAAACAAGCAATAGCTTCACCACAGATCTATTGTTCGATTTATTTCTTTAGCCAAATCTGCACATTACAAGAGTGAATAACTGGCAGGATATTCCACCGGCTAAAGTTAAACTCATGCAAGGGTTTGGGGTAGAGTCCCCGTTTATTGAAGACGAAAAAATGATGGTGCTACAAGGCCTATCCAAATAGCACTCGAATTAGGCTGGCAATATCAAGGTAAATGTCAAGAGCATGTAGATACTTTTGTCAAAACCTGTTTCGATATCCCGATTCGTTTGTATTACTGGCAAGATAAATTTGAATCCAATGAATAACCAATAACCAATAACCAATAGCCAAATAACCAAATAACGAGATAAGTTATTTTATCCTGGTGTATATCGTCCGACTAACGGCATATTTTAAGTGATTTATTTCGCTTGTTGATTTTTGCCATAGCGAGTTTAAAAGGTTTTTTTATAACTTATCTATAATTGCAACAAGAGCCTATGCTTGCACAGTATAATAGCTAGGATAAAGCAAACGGCTAACAAGGGAGAGTCTGTGTTTTTATTTTATATTTTCTTGAACTCATTGTGTTTTCCCGATTAATCAGTACGTAGGCATAATATATAGACTTGCCAATTTTCATCGTGTCTCACTTTAGTTTTGGTATATTGTTCGCTGTTTGAGCAATAATTAACTAATCTTCGACTTTGCTAGTGTGTTCCAATGCAAAAACTTAAGTTATGATATTGGTAACTTAAAAATAGCACGATAATTAAGCATGGCAGTTAATTACTCAAACTAAGAAAGCTATTAAATATGAAGAAATCAAGGATTAAGCATGCAAGCATTAAAAAGTCGTTATCCCATATTAGCGCAGGCTAAAGCCGACACTTATATTGATTCAGCGAAATATGACGCTATGTATCAACAGTCAATTGAGCAACCTGATACTTTTTGGGCTCAGCAAGCAGAAGAGTTTATTGATTGGTATCAGCCTTGGGACCGTGTGTCCGATGTCGATCTCAAATCCGCTGACATCAAATGGTTCTCTGGTGCTAAGCTCAATGTCAGTTATAACTGTATTGATCGTCACTTAGTCAGTAAAGCTAACGAAACGGCCATTATTTGGGAGGGCGATGATCCCAGTGAAGATAAAAAAATAACGTATCAAGAACTGCATGACCATGTTTGTCGCTTTGCTAATTTATTAAAGGCTCGTGGTGTGAAAAAAGGCGATCGTGTCTGTATTTATATGCCGATGATCCCAGAAGTTAGCTATGCCATGTTAGCTTGTGCCCGCATAGGAGCCGTTCACTCTGTGGTCTTTGGTGGCTTTTCTACTGAAGCCATTCGTTCACGTATTACTGACGCAGATTGTCAAGTAGTTATTACAGCAGATGAAAGTCTCCGTGGTGGTCGTGTTATGCCATTAAAAGTCAATGTTGATGCGGCAGTTGCTGACTGCCCTAACGTTCATTCTGTCATTGTCGTTCAACGCACTGGTGGTGACGTAGCTTGGAATGACAAAATAGATGTCAATTATCAACAGGAAGTCGCGAAACTTCCGGCTACTTGTATGCCAGAAGTGATGGACGCAGAAGATCCGTTATTCATATTGTATACCTCGGGTTCTACCGGCGCGCCTAAAGGAGTTCTTCATACTTGTGGTGGTTATTTACTTTATGTCGCCATGACCCATAAATATGTTTTTGATTATAAAGATGGTGAAATTTATTGGTGTACGGCAGATGCCGGCTGGATCACCGGGCACTCTTATATATTTTACGGACCCTTAGCTAATGGCGCGACAACGCTGATTTTTGAAGGTGTGCCGACTTACCCTGATGCCAGTCGTTTTTGGCAAGTGTGTGACAAGCACCAGGTCAATATTTTCTATACCGCTCCAACCGCTATTCGCTCCTTGATGAGTGTTGGTGATAGTTTTGTTGAAAAAGCGAATCTATCATCGTTGCGTATTTTAGGCACAGTAGGTGAACCAATTAATCCAGAAGCATGGCATTGGTATTATGAAGTGGTCGGTAAAAATAATTGCCCTGTTGTTGACACCTGGTGGCAGACCGAAACCGGGGGCATCATGATTACCTCGTTGCCGGGAGCTGTTGATATGAAACCAGGAGCGGCAGGTAAACCATTTTTTGGTGTTAAGCCAGCACTTTTTGATGCCGAAGGTAATACCCTAGAAGGCGTAAACCAAGGCTTATTGATGATGACCGGTAGCTGGCCGGGTCAATTACGCAGTGTTTATGGCGACCATGATCGTTTCTATCAAACCTATTTAAGCCAATACCCAGGTAATTACTTTACTGGTGATGGCGCGAAACGAGATGAGGATGGTTTTTACTGGATCACCGGTCGTGTTGATGATGTGTTAAATGTTTCGGGTCACCGCTTAGGTACCGCTGAAATTGAAAGCGCTTTGGTGTTACATCCAGCGGTAGCAGAAGCTGCTGTTGTTGGTTACCCGCATGAAATTAAAGGTCAAGGCGTGTATGCCTATGTTACCTTAATGATTAATGCTAAAGAGTCTGATGAGCTACTAGCCGAGTTAACTGAATTTGTCGCTAAAGAATTAGGTCGCTTTGCTAAACCTGACTATATTCAATATGCGCCAGGACTACCTAAAACACGTTCGGGTAAAATTATGCGGCGTATTCTACGCAAAATTGCTGAAAATGAACTTGATTCATTAGGAGATACCTCAACCTTAGCAGAACCTGCTGTCGTTGAGCACTTGGTGAAAAACCGTATCGTGCACCGCTAAATTGTCGTGATAGATTATTTTTAAAAGACTGTTGAGATAAAAGCGCCATATGGCGCTTTTTTTATGACTAAAATTTGCATAATAGGGCTGTATCTAAATATATTATAGTGTAATATAAATGATACAAATTCAGTAAACTTATATTTACATTAATAAAGCTAAAAAAATGAACTATCTGCAATATCGATATTATTACCTCCCATACTTTAGTTAACGACTTAATTAGCGTCCTTGTTAGTAGCAAAAGATAGCCGCTTATTAAACACCTTATTTGCAAACTCATATTATTGCTCTAGATTCAGGAAAGTACCATGTCAGAACTTAATTTAACTGCAGCTGATACAAAGCCAGCGCCTAAAAGTAGACTTAACGATATTCACGTTAATGCTGAAGAAGTCTTAATTACCCCTAATGCTTTACGAGAAGCGTTGCCGTTGCCAGAAGCTGGCCGGGTTTTTGTCAAAAATGCTCGTCAAATCATTGCTAATATCATTCATAAGCAAGATCACCGTTTACTTGTCATTGCAGGACCTTGCTCTGTTCATGATGTTGAAGCGGCCAAAGCTTATGCCAGACAACTAAAAAAGTTACACGATAAATATCAAGATAGTTTATACATAGTAATGCGGGTTTATTTTGAAAAACCACGCACTACGATTGGTTGGAAAGGCCTGATTAATGACCCACATATGGATGGTTCATTTGATGTTGAAAGTGGCCTTCGAAAAGCGCGGGAATTATTAATTTATTTAACCGAGTTAGGGCTGCCATTAGCCACAGAAGCGCTTGACCCTATTAGCCCACAATATTTGGCTGAGCTATTTAGCTGGTCAGCCATCGGTGCGCGTACGACAGAGTCACAAACCCATCGTGAAATGGCCAGTGGTTTGTCTATGCCGATAGGTTTTAAAAATGGCACCAGTGGTGGCCTTGGCGTTGCGATTAATGCCTTACAGTCTGCCGCGTCTTCACATCGATTTATGGGTATCAATCGCCTAGGTCAAGTGGCACTGATTAAAACATCAGGCAACCCTGATGGCCATGTTATTTTGCGTGGCGGTCAAAAGCCAAATTACGATGCAGTGAACGTTGCTTTATGTGAACAAGAATTGGCCAAGCAAAATTTAGAGCCTGGTATCGTTGTCGATTGCTCACACGGTAACTCTAATAAAGATTATCGTCGTCAGCCTATTGTGGCTGATAATGTATTTGATCAAATATGCGCTGGTAATAAGACGATTATTGGTATTATGTTAGAGAGCAATATCAATGCAGGTAATCAAAGTTCAGAATTACCATTTGAGCAACTGCAATATGGTGTTTCTGTCACTGATGCTTGTATCGATTTCGAGACGACAGAACAACTTATTTCGGCGGCGAGCGCTAAGCTTGAAGTCGTTTTAAAACAGCGAATTAATCCATCCACGATTGCATAGGAAATAGTATTTGTAATGAACAGCAAACCGACATTTGAACATCAATTAGGGGAATTACGCGACGAAATTGACGAAATTGATCGTCAATTAGTGGCATTGTTAGCTAAACGCCGTGCTGTCACCACAAAAGTCGGGCTATTAAAAAGTGCAGAGGGTATGCCGATTTTTGCACCTGATCGTGAAGCTAGCCTGTTAAAAATTCGTCGCCAACAAGCAATAGATGCAGGTCTTTCCCCTGAATTAATTGAAGATATTTTACGTCGTTTGATGCAAGACTCTTATGTCAGTCAAGATGCGAGTGGTTATCGCTGTGTTAACCCTGATTGCAAAAAAATCGTTGTTATTGGTGGTAATGGCCAATTGGGACGGATTTTTGTCGATTTATTTTCCCGCTCTGGTTATCAAGTGCAGACGTTAGAGCAAGCTGACTGGCCTAATAGTGTTGAAATTTTAGCGGACGCAAGTTTAGTTATTGTTGCCGTGCCGATTCGATTAACTGCTATGGTTATCCAAAAATTATCTGCCTTGCCTAAACATTGTATTTTAGCGGATGTTACCAGCATTAAAGAAGCGCCACTCTATGAGATGATGAAAGTGCATTCTGGTCCTGTTATCGGCTTACACCCTATGTTTGGTCCTGATGTTACTGGTTTAGTTAAACAAACCATTATTGCTTGTGAAGGACGCTTGCCACAGCAGTATCATTGGTTATTGGAGCAGTTCCAAGTTTGGGGGGCAAAAATTTATCCTGTTGAAGCGCACAGACATGATCAAGCAATGTCTATGGTGCAAGTCATGCGGCATTTCTCCACGATTGCCTATGGTTATCACTTAATGACTGAAGGAGCTGATATCGCCCAATTGGTGGAAATGAGCTCGCCTATTTATCGTTTAGAGTTAGTCATGGTCGGGCGTTTATTTGCTCAAGACCCGGTACTTTATACCGATATTATTTTTGCCAATCAGGATAATGTTGCTATGATGAAACGCTTCGCCTACCGATTTTTAGAATTACTTGAAGATGTGCAATTAGATGATAAGGCGGCATTCACAGCGATGTTTTCACAAGTTGCTGATTGGTTTGGTGATTATGCTGATATTTTCTTACAGGAAAGTAAGGCAATGTTGATAAAAGCAGACCAACTAAAAAAACATTAAAATATTGAGCACCATGGAAACATCTTTTGCTAAGTTACCTAGCAGAATGATTTTTTCATTAGTTGCGGATATAATGTTTTATTCGGTAGGAAAAACGACGAAATAAAAACTAAAAAAGCCCCGTTAAACAAGGAATAAAATGAGAATACTTGGCACTATTTTAATAAGCAGCATGATCATTATTGCAGTCTCTGCTTGTACTAATAGCCATGTAGAAGATAGCACTATGGCCATTGGTGAAGTTAACCAACAACAATTAATGACTGAACATCAAGCTTTTCAACAGAGCTATCAGCTATTTCAGTTGTCTGAATTTGATATTGCGGCCATTAAAACTTGGCCAAGTGATGTGCATATCGAAGTTTACTTTGGCACTTGGTGTCATGATAGTATCCGCGAAGTACCTAGATTTTTAAAAATAGTTGCAGAAAACTCAACAATTTCTCATCGCTTAATCGCCCTCGATTATGAAAAGTCAGAGCCGAATGGTTCAGCGAAAAGACACAATATTAAATTTACCCCAAGCTTTATTGTTTACCAAAGCGATAAAGAAAGGGGGCGTATTATTGAGCGTCCTACTGTGTCATTAACGGCTGACATATCAGCGATGTTATCGCCTTAAATTTGAAATAAATATTCTAGTTTAAATAGAAGTCACAGAGGGCAAATATTTAGCGCGAGGTCTATTTAAACTTAATCTAGCGTTATGGTCGGCTTCCTGAGTCACTCTACTTCCTGCATTCCTAGAGCCTTATATGAAAGAAATTATAGGCAGTTATCGAATCGCATGAAATCTCTTGAAGCACGCTAGCTAATAATAAAGTATAAGGCTTTGCTCTTTAAAAGGCTCCTGCAAGAAGTGGGATATCAAAGTCATGCAAGAGCAGTTACCGAGAATATCCATTCTCGGCTCTGGCATCCTAGTTCGCGCTATTTTGACCACCCATGGTGGTGTCCACAGCAAAATATTAGGTACATTTTTGAACAGCATTCACGAACTTTAACAATGATATGTATAGCTAAATAATCAATGCGTTATCTGCGCTTGTATAGCTGCTTAGGTTCAATCTAGAACCATGTAATTGTGCCTATAAGTTTTTAAACCTCGTAGAGTCGGAAGAAGCTTATTAGTATTAGCCACATTTTGAATCACCGCAGTTCAGGCATGTTGAGCAACCGTCGAGTAACACCACAGATTTTTGATAACACTTATTACAACTGCTTGCTGTGGCAGGAAAGTTAAGCTTGTGACTATCATTGCCACTCTCATTTCCGGCCGCACCTGCTGCTATCGCCGCTTGGTACTTTTGCTTCAAATAAGCTTGCTTGGGCATATCGACTTCGCTTTTCGGTAGCATGTCTAATGTTTTTAAATGCGTTTCAATCACGTGACCAATATCTGCAACTACCGATGGCATAAAAACACCGGTGCCTGGTTGGTAGTAACCGCCTTTAGGATCGAAGACCGCTTTTAACTCTTCTACTAAGAAAGTGCAATCACCACCTTTACGAAATACCGCCGAAATAACCCGAGTTAATGCGACGATCCAAGAATAAAATTCCATATTTTTTGAATTGACAAAAATCTCAAACGGTCGCCTAACTTCTTGTGCAGTCCCTTGATTTAATAAAATATCGTTGACCGTGATATACAAGGCATGGTCTGAAACTGGTGGTTTAATTTTGTAGGTTGAACCCACCAACATTTCAGGTCGTAGGGTTTTTTCAGTTAAATTTACCGTCGGTTGACCGTTAATGTTTGCCACTTCTACCTCTTCTAACCTTGCTGCTGGTTTGACTCTTGCGGCGCTAATGTTCTGGGTAATTTCTTTCATCATCGTTGCTTCCAGTATTTTATCTTTTTGTTAAAGCTTGCCGTAATAACCTTCTTTTAAGGCATCATGTAAATTGGCGGCGCTATGTATTTCACCATCGTAATGAATCTCTTCATTGCCTTTGGCCGTAATGGTTGTGCCGTCAGCAAGGGTAAATTCATAGTTCACTTTTTCCAAATCAGTTTCTTTCACCAAAACCCCTTGATGTACTTCAGGGTTAAAACGGAAAGTAGTACAGCCTTTTAGGCCTTTATCAAAGGCATAAAGATAAATATTTTTAAATTTTTCATAGGAAAAATCAGTAGGAATATTAATGGTTTTTGAAATTGAGGAATCTATCCAGTACTGCGCTGCGGCTTGGATATCCACATGGGCTTCTGGGCTTATAGAGTCGCTAACGGTAAAATAGTTAGGCAATTGATTATCGCCTTCTGTTGCATTAGCTAGTGCGTCAGGGTTAATGATTGCTCGATAAGCTAAAAGTTCATAGCTTGAGACCGCAACAGACTCTTTTGATTTTTTACCTTCACGAATAATATTTCGATGATATTCGTGGGCAAAGCTCGGTTCAATGCCATTAGAAACATTGTTGCCTAAACTTAATGCTAGAGTACCTGTTGGTGCGATAGAACTGTGATGAGTAAATCTTGCTCCTACTTTAGCAAGTTGAGCAATTAACTCTGGCTGCTCTTCGGCAATTCTTTGCATATAGCGACTGTATTTTGCATGTAATACCGCACCTTTAATACTATCGCCTACTTTTATGCCATCCGTCGCCATTTCCGGGCGTTTGTCGAGCATTGCTTGGTCAACAGTAAAGGTTTTTTGAAGTATCGGCGCTGGACCTTTCTCTTTCGCAAGGTTAAGTGCTTCTTGCCAGCCGGTAATAGCCAGTACCTTTGACACTTCCTCGGTAAAAGCTATTGCCTCCTGGCTGTTATAAGGTATTTTTAGTAGCGTTAATGCTGAGCCTAGGCCCAGATAACCCATGCCATGACGACGTTTATTTTCGATTTCTAAGCGCTGTTCTGCTAACGGTAGACCGTTGATCTCAACCACGTTGTCCAGCATACGGGTGAATATTCGAATAACTTCTCTAAATTTTTCCCAATCAAATTGGGCATGGGCTGAAAATGGTTGCTGAACAAACTTCACTAAATTGACCGAGCCAAGCAAACAGGCGCCGTGTGGAGGTAATATTTGTTCACCACAAGGGTTGCTGGCACGTAATTGCTCGCAAAACCAGTTATTATTCATCTCGTTGGCATGGTCAATCAGTAAGAATCCAGGCTCGGCATAATCAAAAGTATTGCTCATGATCATATCCCAAAGACGCTGTGCGGGAATACGTTGATAAATTTTACAGGCTATTAGTCCTTGCGCATTTAAGAGGTAATCGTGATTCTTAATAAAGTCTGCGTGATAGTGATTTTTTTTAAACAGTACCGTTGCGCTATCATTTAGATCGATATTGTCTGCTAAGTATTCTTTGTGTGTTAGCGGAAAGTTTAACGGCCAATCAGTGTTATTTTTGACCGCTTCGATAAAGTCATCACTGATCAAAAGAGATAGATTAAATTGGCGTAAGCGCCCGTCTTCACGTTTGGCGAGGATAAAATTTTTAACATCCGGATGAGAGATATCAAACACGCCCATTTGGGCACCACGCCGACCACCGGCTGAACTGATGGTAAAACACATCTTGTCGAAAATATCCATGAATGACAGCGGACCTGAGGTGGTAGCACCGGCACCTGCAACATAAGCACCACTGGGTCGTAAAGTTGAAAATTCATAGCCAATGCCACAACCGGCTTTAAGCGTTAGACCTGCTTGATGAACTTGCTGTAAAATACCAGTCATTGAATCTTCTATGGATCCTGATACGGTGCAGTTGATAGTTGATGTTGCTGGTTTAAATTTTTCTGCGCCGGCATTTGAAATAATGCGACCTGCGGGATAGGCGCCAGCTTCCATAGCCCAAAGAAACCTTGCTTGCCATTGTGCTTGATCTTTAGTTTCAATGGCCGCTAATGCTTTAGCAACCCGAATAAATGTCTCATTTACATTAGCTTCTTGGTTGTTACCGTGCTTATCTTTTAGACGATATTTTTTATCCCAAATATCCTGTGATGCTGGCTGTAATGGTAAAGTATTAGCTGACCTGAAGGTTTTAATTTTTATGGACGGAATGTTGTTTTTAGCTGCCATGATTTGGTTTTTTTATTATCGAGAGAATTGATTTACTCATAATAAGAAAAACAATGTCACAAACAAGTGCGATATCTATATATAGGTGTTTAGATCAAGTTTTTGTTCAATATATAGTGCTTGTTGCTTTTTATGGCTTGTAAGTGAACGTTATTAAATTAGCGTGATAACTGCGCTTGCCCAGAAAAAACAAAGTTACTTAAGTCATTTTTTAACAATTATTTACCGGTATTAGCTTTATTTTTTACTAAGCTTTCGTTGAAATTAATTATAGCGGTGGTGTTTTTGTCAATTTATACCAGTTTGATTAATTAAGTGAGCTAATTTTTCATTTTGACGCTAAAGTAGAAGTGATATTAATGGCGTCATTTTTATTATCAATTTCGCCAACAGCAAAGTGCTATCGCTCAGATGTGTTAATCACTTTACGCAAGGTATATCTTGAGTAAAGTGAGTAAAGACAGGCTATTCTAAGCGAGTGCTGAAAGTTAACAAATGAATGTTAAGCTAAAATTTTATGGCGATACCGACGGAAATCGTGCTGTCTATCCACAGTGAATCGTTAAAATTGGCACTACAGACCTCTTGCTGGCAAAACATAGCATCATCCTGATCAATCAATGTTGCATAAGCGCGAAGTTCGGTCACTATGGCCATATCTTGAGACACTTCATAGCGAGTACCAAAGGCAACGCTTGCCGAGGGATAGAGTTCTTCGCTGCCTTTATCGGCATCAAAATAGGCGCCACCCAAACCAAAACTTAGGGTAGTAACGTAATTTTGTTGGCGAAATAAGGCCACGCCATTAAAGTGAGCATAGGTGATATCAAGCGCATCACTTTCGCCATTTTGGCCGGTAAAATCATGACTAACACGGTTTAAAAGTATCTGCCCTTGACCATTGACACTGTCTTGCCAGGCAAAGCCAACGGCAATATTGCGAGCGGAGTCAACAGCGATATCACTATTATCGCTGGCAATAAGATCTGAGCCATACATCTGCCCCAGCATGGCGCTAATTTCAAACTGATTTGCACTCGCTGAATTTGACGATAACAAGGTGCAGATAATTGCCAATGGTTTTAATAGGGTAGTTACTTTCATTACAACTTGTCCTTTGGAAGGTTATTTTTACAACTTAACCAAACACAGTTGCTGCGCTTGGTTAAGTTTGGTTATGCTAAAGTACTAAAATTAGCCAAATAAGTCAGTCAATTTTTTCTTGGCTTTTTCTTTTAACTTTTCTTTAGCACTATCGGTTAATTTTTTCTTTTGCGTTACTTTCGCTTGTTGCCAAATTTTAGACAATGCTTGCTTAACAATTTCACTACCTAGTTGGCTTGCTGGTAAACCGTCATCGCCACCAATATTATTTAAGGTAATATCTAGTAACGTTGCGCTATGCTCTTTGTTTCCAAAGGCTGTTAAATCTAGGGTGAGTGCAGTGCTGGCAAGAATAATTTTACTGACTTTTATTTTGGGCTCTTCGCCACTAGCTGTGGTATCGGTAGAAGCTTCATCAGCTTTAGGTGTGTTGCGTTCAATAGCAGCTAAAATATCTTGGATATTTGAGCCACCAGTTTCGCTAAACTGAACAAAAGCTTGTGGTGATTTGATAACAATGGCATCAATAATAATAGGTGATGAGGTTAAACTTTCTAAATTAATATCTAATGTCATCTCTCCCAACGTAAAGGCATTGGGTTGGCTATAGGTCTCAGGGTTAGCTAACGTGATCCCTAGAATACTGCCTGCACCAGTCGAGAGTTTAATATCAACGGCTTTTACAGTAACTGCCTGTTCTGTGACCTGGCTACCCACTGTTTCAATTTGATTTTTAATATAGTCATTCAGTGAGCCACCAGCTAAAAACCAAAGAGCACCACCACTCAGTAATAATAAAACAATAATAATTGAGGCAATAATTTTCACGAGTTCAATCCTTAAAATGTAAAATATGACGTAATAGTGAATATTGATGAGTCGTCATCAGGTGTTTGTATAGCTAAATTATATCTTAATAATCACAAAGTTAATTATTTTTCTAATTTGCGACCAAAGCCTTAAATCCCAAGCTAAGCGGTATCGAGTGATTGCATTATCTAAGCTATAGTAATCTTATTAGAAATTTTCGCAAATTTAGAGAGCTTTTTATGCCTACTGCTATTAGTCGTCGCCTACCTTTTTTATTACTTATTGGAGTATTAATTGCTTTGCTTGCTTACTTACTGTGGCCTGAAAGTACAGTAAAAAAAGAACGAAATCAACGTACTGTCGCAGTAAAAACTTCGGTGATAGCCTTGGCTGAATTTAAAGATTCTGTCGAAGCTGTTGGTACGTCGCGGGCTAACGAGCAAGTTTTCATTACCAGCAAGTATTCAGATTTAGTGACTGATGTTTCCTTTCAAGATGGTGACACAGTGGAAAAAGGTGATATTTTAGTACGTCTCAATAGCAAAGAGGAAGCTGCTAAGGTTAAAGAGTTACAAGCTAACCTTGCTGAATCTGTCGCGCAGCTCAATCGCTTTCAAGATTTGTTTACAAAAAAAGCCACATCTCAGTCACTTGTTGATCAACAAGAAGCAAAAACTAAAGCAATTTCTGCCCAACTACTTAGTGCAAGAGTAAAGCTTGATGAACTTACTATTAAAGCGCCTTTTTCGGGCAAACTAGGCTTTCGTGAAATTAGTCTTGGGGCTTTGATTAATGCTGGCGATGTCATTACCAGTTTAGATGATCTAAGTATCATTAAAGTTGATTTTTCAATTCCTGAACGTTTCCTAACGACTGTCACTATTGGGCAAGGCATAGAAGCGACGAATACAGCGTATAAATCACAAGTATTTTTTGGCAAAGTAACCTCGATAGATTCTCGTATCGACCGCGTGACTCGTACCTTAAAAGTACGAGCTGAAATTCCTAATGCTGATCATAAGTTACGAGCTGGCATGTTGTTAAACTTGCAAGTGGTTCGGAAAGTTGAGCAAGTATTACAAATACCAGAAAGCGCGGTTATTCCGATTGAAGATAAGCATTTTGTCTTTGTGGTTGCAGCAGGTAAAGCGGTTAAAAAGTCATTAGAAATTGGCCGTCGTTATTATGGCTTTGTCGAAGTTCTCAGCGGCGTTGATGCGGGTACTGAAGTTGTTGTTGAAGGTGGTTTAAAATTACGTGATGGTGCGGCAGTAAATGTCTTGGAGAATAAATCGTGATTTTATCTGATCTCTCAGTAAAGCGGCCTGTTTTTGCTACGGTAATAAATCTTTTGTTAATCACTTTTGGTATTGTGGCATTTTTAACTTTACCTCTGCGTGAATACCCAGATATTGACCCGCCTGTGGTGAGTATTAATACCTCATATCCCGGCGCGTCGGCAGCGATAGTTGAAAGTAAAGTCACGCAATTGCTTGAAGACAGAATAAGTGGTATCGAAGGCGTTAAATTTATAAATTCTACTAGCCGTGTTGGCCGGTCTAATATTTCTATTGAATTTGAACTGGACCGGGATATTGACGCGGCCACTAACGATGTACGAGATCGAGTTTCCCGCGCGTTAAATAATTTGCCAGAACAAGCCGATCCACCTGAGGTCTTTAAGGCCAATGACGATGAAGATGCTATTGTCTGGTTTGTTTTACAAAGCGAGACCATGAGTACCCTACAGCTGACCGATTACGCTGAACGCTATATTGTTGACCGGTTTTCCGTGGTTGATGGTGTGGCAAGAGTGCGCGTTGGTGGTGGCAGAACTTATGCTATGAAAGTGCTGTTAAATCGCAAAGCAATGGCGGCAAGAGGTGTTACCGTTAATGACATAGAGCAGACATTACGGGCGGAAAATGTCGAATTACCCGCTGGTAAAGTGGAATCAATCGATAGAGATTTTTCAATTCGGGTTGAGCGGGGCTATTTAACCGAAAATGATTTTGCCACTATGGTCATTGCTCGTGATGATAAGTCATTAGTTTACCTTGGTGATGTCGCCAAAATTGGCATGGCTGCCGAAGATGAAGAAAACCTATTTCGTGGCAACGGCGAAAATATGGTTGGCTTAGGCATTATTAAACAATCAAAAGCCAATACCCTTGAAGTAGTAAAAGCCGCTCGAAACGAGATGATGTTAATTCGTGATGGTCTGCCACAAGGCACATCTATTACCAATAGTTATGACTCATCGGTGTTTATTCAAGGCTCGATTGATGAAGTTTATAGCACACTTGGTATTGCCATGCTGATGGTGGTATTAGTGATCTTTTTATTTTTAGGCAATGTTAGAGCAACACTTATCCCTGCCGTTACCGTGCCTGTGGCTCTCATTGGCTCAATGATGGTGTTGTCATGGTTCGGGTTTTCGATAAATCTATTGACGCTATTGGCAATGGTATTGGCAATTGGATTGGTGGTTGATGACGCTATAGTCGTACTGGAAAATATATATCGCCGCATTGAGCGCGGGCAAACACCATTGCTTGCCGCCTATGAAGGCGGTCGTGAAGTAGCCTTTGCTGTTATTGCTACCACCTTAGTCTTGGTTGCTGTGTTTGTGCCGTTAATTTTCTTATCGGGTAATGTTGGGCGATTATTTACTGAGTTTGCCATTGCGATTGCCGCAGCGGTGATTTTTTCAAGTTTAACGGCGCTATCGTTAACGCCGATGATGTGCTCAAAAATGTTGAAACATAAGGAGCGGAGCTCGTCGTTTGGCCAAAAGTTGGATCGCGGCTTTGCTAAACTCGAAGCAGGTTATGGTCGCTCCTTAAAAGCCAGTATTCATCAGCCACTGATGATCGTTATTGTCATTTTTTTAGCGTTATTTGCGGTTTACAGCTTAGTTGACCAGTTGCCTTCTGAATACACACCGAAAGAAGATCGAGGTAATTTCTTCGTTATGATGAGGGGGGCGGAAGGAGCAAGCTATGAAAATAATGTTAAGAACATGCAGCAAATAGAAGAAAAGCTATTGGCGCATCAAGCAAGTGGTGAACTCGATCGTGTACTGGTTCGCGTGCCTGGCTTTGGTGGCTCTGGTGGTATTGCTATTGTCGGTATGCCCGCATGGGAAGATCGTATGATCAGTACCTTCGACTTTATTAATAAAATGAATGGCGAATTAGCCCAAGTCACCGATGTTCGAGCCTTTGCTATGATGCGAAGAGGTTTAGGTGGTGGCGGTTCTTCCTCACCCGTCTCTTTCGTACTACAGGGTAATACCTATGAAGAGCTAGCCAAGTGGCGCGATATTATTATTGAAAAAGCGCAAGAAAATCCGAACCTGCAAAGTATTGATAGTGACTATAAAGAAACCTATCCACAGTTATTGGTGAAAATAGATCACACCAGAGCCTTTGATTTAGGCGTTTCGGTTGGGGATATAGGCCGTACCCTTGAAACTATGTTGGGGCAACGCCGCGTCACTAACTTTGTCGAACGTGGTGAAGAGTACTATGTTGTGGTGAGTGGTGAAAAAACAGATTTTTCGAACCCTAAAGATATTGATAATATTTTTGTTCGCTCCAGTGTCAGCAATAAATTAGTACCCTTGTCGAATCTGATCACAATTGAAGAGAATGCGACATCATCACAACTGAATCGTTTTAATCGTTTACGCAGTGTTACCATCAGCGCAAATTTGGCTACCGGTTATGCACTGGGTGATGCCTTAGATTATCTTAATAATGCCGTTGCTGAGCATCTTCCTGAAGAAGCGCAAGTGGCTTATAAAGGTCAGTCGCAACTGCTACAAGAATCAGGCAATTCCATTGTTTTTATTTTTGTTTTGGCGTTAGTGATAACTTACTTAGTCTTGTCGGCGCAATTTGAGAGTTTTATTCATCCTTTTGTTATTCTGTTAACAGTACCTTTGGCATTAGTTGGCGCTTTGGCAGGGCTTAAATTGATGGGCATGAGCCTGAATATATACAGTCAAATTGGTATTGTCATGCTGATTGGCCTAGCGGCTAAAAATGGTATTTTGATTGTAGAGTTTGCCAATCAGTTGCGTGATAAAGGCATTGCTTTTGAAGCAGCATTAATTGCGGCGGCCACTCAACGCTTAAGGCCTATTGTCATGACGACATTTACTACGGTCACTAGTGCTATTCCATTGGTCTTAGCAGTAGGACCTGGCGCTGAAAGTAGAATGGTCATTGGTGTGGTGATCTTTGCGGGGGTCTCGCTAGCCAGTGTCTTTACTTTATTTGTTGTGCCTGGTGCCTACTACTGGCTGTGCCGTCATACGGGATCGCCGTTAGTTATCAGTCAAGAAATTGAAAAACAACAAGCTCAAGCTGTCATCAGTAAAGTTTAAATCAAAACTCAAGCCAGAGAAAAGCTCTTATAACCGCAGTGTTATAGGGGCTTTTTTGTATTTAAGCTCTAAATCGTATTTTTTATACTTTATGATCAAAATTCCTGTTTAAAATTGTTACTTTTAAAGAGCTTAACTTAATCCAAAAAACAGCTAATCACTACTTTACTGCTTATTTTAACGAGACAAAGTGTTAGTTGTTATAGCTTTTGTACGGAAAATATACATCTTGCTTG
>TARA_R110000737_G_scaffold345097_1_pt1 | contig 16223 bp, 14 predicted proteins | sample TARA_R110000737 | Tara Oceans TARA_R110000737 (sample SAMEA4398027) | marine metagenome | biome: Polar Biome; feature: [SRF] surface water layer (ENVO:00010504); material: water (ENVO:00002006), including particulate matter (ENVO:01000060) such as... | depth 5 m
AACAACAGTGATTTGATAATTTTTCTCACAACTTAAAAATGAAATTAGTTGACCAATCTCAAACTTACCATAAAAATTAAAAGGATACGTCTCTTTCGAGGTCGAGATTTTATATTAAACTCCGTTGGCCTTGATGAACAGGGTTTTGGAACCGAACTGAAAATGGTGACTTTTGGAGGTAGCTTCGCAGAGTAACGAAGAAGATCACCGATAAAATCCCATTTTTAGGAGTTTTCAAAATGAAGTGACAAAATCGAGAATTTTATTAAAGTAAAAGCTACACTTCAACTGTTTATCAAAGCCTTGATTTTTTGGTTCTTTTTGTATCAAGACAAAGAACAAAGAGAATATTTTTGATTGTATGAATTTAATAGATGAGAGAATATTTTTTGTAATCTACATTTTCAAAATTACTCTGAATAAAACCCTTGCTCTTCCGGTTGACGATAGCGCCATAATTTATGCAAAGCTTTTATTTCATAGGGAAAAGCATAGATGCCAGAATGATAGCGCCAAGAGGAAACAGCTTTAAGTACCCTACGTTTGAATGGTGTAATTTTGAAGTCCGTTTGCGTCGGTGAAAAAGCATTCAAAACCGTTTCAAAATTTTTAATGGTGTCGATATGCTTTTTAGTCAGCCAAGGCGTGAGTGGGTTTTTGCGCAAATCAAAACGCTCCCAAGCTGGGCTTAACCAATCTTCTAAATGTTGTGGGAACTGAAAACCGTGTTCTTGAATTTTCTCATACAATTCACTTCCTTCCGTCGGGACTGGACTGTAAACGTATATGATGATTTCGGTATTTGGATTGAGTTTTTTTATTGTTTTTATAAATTGAATATCGTCGTTGATTTGCTTTGTAACTTTCGCTGGATCATCGTTGGGCATTCCGAGTACAAAACTATATTCTGGAATGATGCCTATTTTCCCCAAACGAGTTGCAAATTCTTTGATCTGTTTACTGGTTTGCGTTCCGCCTTTGTCCATTTGCTTAAGGACTTCATCATTTCCAGTTTCGGCACCGAGGAAAATCATTTTTAGTCCTGCTTTTTTCATCAATAGCAAATCGTCATCAGAGTATTTGTTGATGGTATCAATTCGACCTTCTCCCCACCAAGAAATATTGTAGGGCATTACTTTTTCCGCAAATTCAACCACTCTTTTGCGAGAAGTAAAGAAATTATTGTCGTGAAATTCTACAGCATCAATTCCATATTTTTCTGAGAATAATCGAATGTCGTCTACGATTCTATCGGCCGGTAATCCTTTCCATTTGGCATTGTAAATAGGAACTACTGCACAAAAAGAACAAGTAAATGGACAACCAAAACTGGAATGATAAGAAAAAGTTTTTCTCCCCATAAAAGTCTTGGCCAAGTAGTTTTTTACTGGATAGGTTTCGTCTAATTTCTGATAAGGAAAAGGAGGCAAGGTTTCCATTTCTGGAAGTGCTGCTTTCTTGGTTTTTACATATTCATTTCCCGACTTAAAAATTAGATTGGGAATATCTTTCAGTTCCATTTTTGTTTTTCCTTCAAGATGGTCAAGAAGTGATGGAAAAGCTTCGTCACCAGGACCGTTAATGACGTAGTTGACAAAGCCAGAATCAAGTGCAACTTGGTATTGATTCGAAGCAAAATATCCTCCCCAAACAACGTGTGTTTTCGGGTATTTTTCTTTTATAATTTTTGAAAAGGGAATAGCTTGTTGCAATTGAGGTCCAGGCATTACGGTCACGCCAAAGAAATCAATATCTCCTTTATCAAAATAGGACTCGATTTTCGCTAGTGGATCTTTCTCTAAGTTGCCATCAACGAAAATATAATCGTGTTTCCCTTCAATAGAACCTCCCACTTGCAAAATGGAATTCGGAATACGGTGTTTGGCATCTGCACTCCTAGGATTAAAAAGAATTCCTTTCATTTTTGTTAGCTCAATTTCTAAAGAAGCTTAAAGATAGAAGATTCTTGACGTCTAGCAAATAATACAATTGTCAGTCGTTTGTGATAGAAAAGCAAACCACGATTAGCCGGATTAGAGGATTACCGAGATTTCAATATGCTTGTGTGTTTAGGTTATCTAAATTAATCGTGGTTATCTTATCATCCATAAAATCCTGGTTAAAATGGAGAAACCACGATTTAAAGCCTGCCTGTCGACAGACAAGGATTTCAGATTTCCTGGATTTCATTTTACTTGTGCGTTCGGGTTATACTAAATAATCATGGTAATCCCTTAATCCGGCTAATCGTGGTTAATTTTTAAAGAATCCCTTGTCGGGCGGAGCCTTTCATTTTTTCTGTTTACCTTTCAGCATTGTAAATCGAATAAGCTTCAATCCATCTCAAACTCAAAGAATATAGCGATTATAACTCCAGGTTTTCCATCGGATGAGAACGATACAACTTGCATTCCTGCGCTTCAATTGTTCGTCCGAGAACTGAGTAAGCAGAATGTTCAGATAACTGTTTTCACACTTCATTATCCTTACCGGAATCAGGAATATTTCTGGAACGGAATTACTGTTGTTCCGCTAAACGGAGAAAATAAGTTTCTTCGTCGAAAATTTATGTTTCCTAAGTTGAAAACAATCTTTGCAGAAAAAGAACAACTGTTGAAATTTGATATTATTCATGCGTTTTGGTTGAATGAAGCCACAAGTTTCGCCATAAAACTGGGCAAAAAATTGAATATTCCAGTTATTGCAACGGCTATGGGACAGGATGTATTGAAACAAAACGGCTGGTTAAAGAAGATGGATTTTTCATTTTTGTCGGAAATCATAATGCTTTCAAAATTTCATCAGAACGAAGCAAAGAAAAGTAGTGTCGAAAATTCTAGAGTTATTCACTTTGGAATTGAGGCTTTTCTAGAAAGTGTACCAAATAAAATCTACGATTTCATAGCCATTGGAAATTTAATTCCTCTGAAGCAATTTGATTATTTTATTGATGTTTTAGCTGAAGTTAAAAAACAAGCGCCTGGATTTAGAGCTATTGTTATAGGTGATGGAATTGAAAGAAAGGCATTGACCGACCGTATTCAAAAAAATGGGCTCGAAGAGAATATAGAACTTTGTGGTTTACTTTCATATGCAGATACAATGGAAATGCTGGCTTCGTCCAAAGTTTTAATTCATCCATCCAAATATGAAAGTTTTGGGATGATTTTTATTGAAGCTCTGAATTTACAAACCCATGTCTTGGCCTCACAAGTTGGGTTAGCAATGGAGGAGGAACAAATTCACAAATTGCAATTTGACGTAAAACATGATGCAGAATTAGCTTTGAGATTATTGGAACAGCCAAAACCGAAACAGAAAGTTTACGAAATAAAAGAAACAGTAAAAGCTTATCTTGAAATCTACAATCGTTTCTGAACCATCAACCAAGTAAAAGGTGAGCGCTTTTTAAAAATCTTCAATTTCCATTTTTTCGGTCGATAGAAAATGGAGTATCCAGAAGGCAAATGATTCCAAATCAAATGATGATAATATTCATTTGCTTGCGGTTCACCAATGTTTTCGAAATAATCAACGGATCTTTCTTGAGCGTCTTTTTGATCTCTTTGATAGTAAATTGGACTGTCCAATATGTGAATTTCACCTCGTGTATCGAGCAAACTATCTAGAACATCCCAGAATTCTTTAGTCAATTCAAAGTACTGTATGCTGGCATTGAAGGTGATTAAATCAAATGATTTTTCAGGTAAAAGACTCAAATCTGTACAACATACAAAATGCAAATTTTCATTTTGAAAACAACGTGCCGCTTGCTCTAGCTCTTCTTTTCCTACGTCCAATCCAACAACAAATTCAGGTTTTCCTAACAGTTGATTGGTGAACCAACCGTTGCCACAGCCTATGTCCAAAACTCTGTGAAATGGCTTCAACTTGGTGTATTTCTGAAATTTTTTAACCGTAAATTGTCTCTTTTTCCATTCTGCAAAATGAGGATGTGTATTTGGCAGAAAGGGTAACTTTTTTACGAGATCATCATCCAATAAACGATTTTCCTTTTTGCGCACTTTTAAATAAACTGATTCGAAATCTGTTTTCGCTTGCGTTAAATAATAAACGCCATTTTCGCTTTTGGAAAGAAATTCTGGTTTCATTTAGCGTTGATATTCATGAGTAAATAAGACAATTTGGCTTTCAATTTTGGCACCAAAGCATTTGTTCTTTCCGCTTTCCAACTGTTCATGAGATAACGAATCGAATGGCGATAAAATCGATTGGAGTAAGGCAATTCAATTTGAATTTCTCTGTCTGTGCTTTTTGACCAATCGCTCGGCAACAGTAACTTGTTTTCAACTTCGGTATACAAACTTGTACCTTTTATGGGATATGCTTTTGTTATCGTCAGATAATTCGGCCGACAAGCAACCAGATATTCTTTGGTCAATCGGATATCTTCCTTTGTTTCTCCAGGATAACCAACCATAATAAAAGTTCCTGCTTCCATTCCTAATTCTTGCGTTCGCAGAATTCTATCTTTCACTTCTTCCAAAGAAACGCGGCGATCCATTTTATCAATAATTTTCTGAGAACCACTTTCGGCACCAATCCAAATTCGGAAACAACCCATTTCTTTGAGTTGCATTAACACTTCATCTGGCAATCGTTCAGCTCGCGTAATGCATTCAAAATCGATTTTTAAATTGTGTTTTTTGAACTCATCATAGAGTTCGCTTATCCATTTGTGACTAACGGTAAAAACGTCGTCCACAAACCAAAGTGCTTCAACTTGGAACTTATTTTTAAGTTCTAAAATTTCCTCCACAACCTTATTTGGAGGGTTTCTTCTATAACTTTGACCGTAAACTGCAGTACTACACCATTTGCACGTGTACGGACAGCCTCGTTGCGTGCTAATATTTGCCGTTCGTTTACCATGATGTTGACCCCAAACTTCGAGGTATTTTTCGAATGGAATGGAATCTCTATCTGGAAAAGGTATGTCTTGAAGTTCTTTAATTTTTGTTCGTGAAGGAGTTGTAATCACTTTATCTCCAGCAAGAAGAGCAATTCCTTCTATTTCCGAAATATCACCTTTTTGTTCTAATGCGGAAGTTAATTCCAACATGGTTTGCTCCCCTTCTCCAATTATTGCAAAATCAAAACCTGCGCGTAAATAGTTTTCTGTATTGTAAGTTACGTCGGGTCCACCAACGATTAAAGAACAGTCAGGAAGATTTTTTTTGATAAATTGAACCAGCTCCAAGACCCTTATTTTGGTCATTAAATTGGTGTAAAACGCAATGATTTTCGGCTGAATTTCAAGAATATCATTTTGCCATTTTTCCTGTGATGAAAATGTACTGTCCAAAACCGTAACATCCTTCTTCTGTTCTTTTAAGAAACTTGAAATATAAAGTAAACCCAAAGTCGGGTATGGGCGCATGATTTCCAATTCTTTAGGGTCTTCGGAAAGAAAATAACCATGCGTTAATACAATTTTCATTGGTACAATTTACTTCCTTTTCGTCAATTGAATGTAATAATGATCAGCGTAATTCGCTAAAAAGCTGAACGAAAGAAAACGATCTTTGAATGCTAGAATTGAAATTAGCCAGCTTTTGTTTGAAAACCAATGCGAAAGATAGGAGGGAGGAACTAATAATCCGATAGGTTTTAGTTTTTCGACCTTAAAATTTGAACCAGCTAATTTCTTAATCTCTTTCGGAGAATAATACCAAGTTTGAATCGTTTCATTTTCTACTGAAACAGAAATTGATTGATAGGTATTTCGTCGGCCGATTTCACTGAATTTTCCTTTTGCCAATAGGAAAAGATTATCCCAAATACAGTTTTTACCCATAATCAATAGGATAATTTTGGCATCTGCTTTTAAATTTTGATTCGCTTCGAGAAAGAACTGCTTTATTTCAGCACTTGAGAGACAATTGAAACCGCCAAAATTTGAGAATATGATATTTTTTCCTCTTAATTCTTCTCGACAATTTTTGATATCCAATTGTTTGAAATCGATAGATGGAAATTTTGATTTTGAAACCTTGACCATTTCTTGAGAAATATCTGTTGCTAGAATGTGCATTTTACGTTCTTCCCAGCGTGAAGCATCTTCACCAGTTCCACAATTCAGTTCGAGCACATGACTGTTTTGGGGAAATCTATTTTTATCGATATGTCTCCAAACTGCATTGCGCTGTGCTATTCCAATGTTTGTATTGGTGAAAGTTTCATCGTAACGAGTGGCGGCTTTGTCAAAAGATTCTTTCTCCATTTAGCGAATTTTAAATTGGAGATATTTCGCAGCGATGAGGTTGTAAGGAGCTAAAACTGCATAACGCCATGAAATAAATGAATTCCAGTTCTTCCATTTTTTCATTCCTTGCTGGAAACGAAATTGATGATGGACGAAACGTTGCAGCGTTTTATAATAGTTTGAATCATAGGTTCCTTTGAACATCAAATCCAAATCATCAGAATCGGTCCAGTTTGATTTTTTACTCAATTGACTTTTTACTGTTTCATAAAAAGGAGTTCCAGGCAAAGGATAGGAAACCGAAATACCTATGTCATCAGGCTGGTTTTTACGAACCATTTCGGTGGTTAATTTGATATCCTCTTTGGTTTCTCCCAAGTATCCGAATTGTAGAAAATAAGCAACTCGAACACCTTGTTCTTGTAACATCTCTGTTGATTTATTAATTTGTGCAACAGTCGTTCCTTTGTCCATCGCATCCAATATTTTCTGTGAACCACTTTCGGCGCCTATCCAAACTTCTTCTAAGCCAGAATCGGCTAGTTCACGAATGGTTTCGTCTTTCAACAATAAATCTGCTCTACTTTGAATTTTATACTTGAATTTAAGTTTTTTCTCCTGAATCAATTCATTGAAACGTTTCACCCAACCGGGTTTTAATCCGAAGATGTCGTCAGTCATCCAAATGTTTTGAACGCCAAATTTGGTAATGAGCATTTCTATTTCTTCAACAACGTTTTCTGGACTTCGTGCATTGTAGCGATTTCCATAGATAGGTTTAGCACACCAATTGCATTTAAAAGGGCAACCTCTTGTTGTAGAAACGTTTAAGGTAAAAGGAAACTTGCTGTTTTTCCATATTGATTTATACTTATCGATATCAATAGCACTCCATTTTGCTATCGGAATCACGTCCAAATCATTTAAGTTAAGCCGAGCTTTTGTTTTGGTGATTTTATCCTCATGGAGAAAGCTAATTCCTTCAATTGTGGATATATCTCCATTCTTTTCGATAGCTTTTAAACATTCCGTTAGCGTGATTTCTGCTTCACCATGAATGACAATATCCGCTCCAGAATCATGATACATTTGTGCATGATCTGTAGAATCAGAACTTGATACAATAACTTTGGCTCCGATTTCTTTGGCGGCGGAAATCATTTCAAAACACGCATGACGCATATTGGTCAAGCACATTTTCGTTAGGTAATTGAAACCATCTTCATAAATCACAACAACACTAGGTTTGTTTGCCCGGATGTATTCAATACATTGGCTCGGTCCAGAATCTAATGCAACATCATAAAAATCGGATTGAAAACCTTCTTGCTCAATTTTAGCCAATGCAGTAATCGTCGCCAAAGGTGCATAGGGCGTTTGATTAGCCCATTGTTTTTTATCCAGCTGATAGAAATAACTATGCGTAAGTAATATCTTCATTACATCGCTTTCTTTTCTTCCAAAATTGGGAGGTATTCTTTTTGGAAACGAGTTTGAAGTTCTTCAAATTGTTGAAGTACCTTATTTTGAAAATCGTGCGGATGATGTTTCGAAACGTATGGTCTTGACTTCATTGTTAAATCAAATTTAGATTGATCAAACTCTGAGAATTTTCTCTTCCATCTGTTAAAAGTCAATTGCATAAATTTTCGATCTAACCACTCGCCAAATCTGTTATCAAGCAAGCGCGTAATGATTTTAGACAAAATCGGTTTTTTAATTTTCGTTTCTTCACTCTTTCTCAAATCCCTAGTTTTTCGCTCATCTGAAACCCAACTATTTTCTAGGTAAAATTTAGAAAAAATGGAACCTTTTGCTGGAATTAAAGTCGCAATTTCCGTGGCAGTAAAAAGATTTCTCTCTTCAATTGCAAGATGTTCATTATCAATAAAATAGTTCACGCAAAAAAACTTTCGAGAATTCAATAAGAAGATTTTTTTATAAAGAATAAGTAAAGTTCTCGCTATCCACAACCTCTGTGCTTTGGTGATGATAAAAAAATCAAAATCGGCTTCATCCATTAAAACTCCTTTTGATAAGGAACCCGAAATTCCAACCCCTTCTACATAAGGAAATTTTGATATGAAGTTAGCTACTTTCAAGGCTTTAGGCAACATGTGTTTTGCCTTGGCGTTCCCTTTTTTTCTATTTTCTATTTTTGAACCTAAATCAAATACAGTATAATATTCTTCATCCTGAAGAACCAAGTTTTGTTCAACTAAGGAGCTAAGTTCAATTTCGATATCCTCTATTCCTATGGCAAAAGCAATTTCCTTTTTGGTTAATGGGTAACCAAAAATTTCACTGTATATAAGTTGATTAAGGATTTTTTGCTTTACAGGATTCACTAAATACTATCTTCTTTTGATATTTAAAAATTGAGCAGAATTGCTAATGTACGGCTTTTATTATTTTGAATTGGCTCATTTTCAAGACTTTTTTGATTATGAAAGTTAGTTTTGGAACTTGATTAACAGATGTTAAAAAATACCTTTGGTTTCTCGAAGTTGATTGAACGAGGTGTGTTCAAAATTCTTATCTTTGGCACGCTTCTAATAGCTAAAATAAAACATGAAATACAAGAGAATATTGCTCAAACTAAGTGGCGAATCCTTAATGGGTAACAAGCAGTTCGGCATCGATAATGAAAGGTTAAGTTCTTACGCTCAACAAATTAAGGAGATACATGCCTTGGGCGTTGAAATTGCTATCGTTATTGGTGGTGGTAATATTTTCAGAGGAGTTCAGGCCGAAGAAGGAGGTATGGATAGAACGCATGGCGACTATATGGGAATGCTTGCAACCATGATAAACTCTATGGCATTGCAAGCAGCTCTCGAATCAGCAGGTGTTCATACGAGACTTCAATCGGCTATAGAAATGAAAGAAATAGCAGAACCTTTTGTTAGACGAAGAGCCATGCGCCACCTAGAAAAGGGAAGAGTTGTTATTTTTGGAGCTGGAACAGGAAATCCATATTTTACAACGGATTCTGCGGCTTCGTTAAGAGCCATTGAGGTTGATGCAGATGTAATATTGAAAGGTACTCGCGTTGATGGAATTTATACGGCAGACCCGTTAAAGGATCCAACTGCAACAAAATACGACATGATTAGCTTCGATGATGCTTACAGCAAAGGATTGAAAATAATGGATATGACGGCGTTTACATTGTGTAAAGAAAATGATTTGCCAATAATCGTTTTTGATATGGACACGCCTGGTAGATTAAAGCAATTGATGGAAGGAGAACAGATTGGCACGATTGTTCGGAATTAAAAGTTGAATTTGAAAAAATTGTTATGACAGAAGAATTACAAATGATTTATGATGATTTCAAAGCTTCCAATGGAAAATCCATGGAGCGGTTGGAAACTGAATTAACAAAAATAAGAGCAGGAAAAGCAACGCCAGGAATGCTGAGCGGGGTAATGGTAGATTATTACGGATCGGCTACACCAATTCAACAAACGGCCTCTATAAGTACAATGGATGCAAGAACAATCACTGTTCAACCATTCGAAAAATCAATGTTGGAAGAGATTTCAAAAGGAATTATCAATGCGAATTTGGGATTTGCCCCTCAAAGCAATGGCGAATCTTTAATCATTAATGTTCCGGCATTAACAGAAGATCGCAGACGTGATTTAGTGAAAAAAGCAAAAGCAGAGTGTGAGAACATGAAAGTAGCCATTCGAAATCATCGAAAAGATGCACTCGATATGATAAAAGACTTGAAGAACGATGGTCTTTCTGAGGATTTGGCAAAAGTTGCTGAAGCTGAAGTACAAAGTATTACTGATGCGTACACGAAGAAAATAGATGATCACCTAGAAGTTAAAGAGAAAGATATCATGACTATATAGATTCTGAGACTTTAGATATTAGACAAAAGACTTAATCCAAATATGGGTTAAGTCTTTTTTTTTCCTAATCTGACTAAAGACTAAAGACTAAAGACTAAAGACTAAAGTCCAAAATCTAAAATCTATAAAATAACGATTTCTACCCTTCGATTGGCCTGTTCTTCTTCTTTTCTAACTGGATTTGGGTAAATGGGTCTTGATGCTCCGTAACCTACAGCTTTCATCCTTTTTTTATTAATACCACCGTTGACCAAGTAGATCATAACACGTTTTGCTCGATCTTCAGACATTTTTTGTCCGCCGGCTGTCGTAGCGTTTGGTTCAAAAACATGTCCCTGAATTTCAATGTTTATTTTTGCGTTTAATCCCATAAATTCTCTCAATCGCAAAAGCACTGGTTCGGCACTAGGCAAGAATTCTGTAGTACCGGGTTTGAATTGAATATCTTCCAATTGAACAGATTTTCCTTTCTTCAATTGTTGTAATTTGATTTCAATTATCTTTTCTGAATTGGGAGAAACTTCGTCTTTTCTATCCACAAAGAAATAACCTTCAACACTACAAGCGATTGACAATAAACCACTTCTATTTGGTTGGAATATAAGGTCACTTGCTTTTTCAGTAATCTCGTCGTCTTTGGTTCCGTATAAATGTATTGTTGCTACTACGGGGTCGCCCGTTTCTATATCTCTTAATTCGATAGTCGTTGTTGGGCCCGGATTTTCTTCGGTTAAATCTACTAATTTCTTTTTATTGTCGCTTGGTTTGAAAATTTGTTCCACGTTGTTTGGAACTAATTCCACGTCCATGGTTATTTTCGTTTTTCGAGTTTTTCGGGTGAAAATAACAAAGTGAATTTTATCACCTTTCCTCATGTTTAAAGGGCGCAATCCATTTTTAATATCACGATTTATCAACCACACAATTGGTGATTCTTCGCGAACCAGCATACGTTTTATTTCTGCTCGACCACTTTCAATGTCTCCACAAATATCTTTTCCATCCGTTTGAAACACGACTAGATTCAAATCTCCCGATTCTGTTTCAGCTTTCAAGGTGAATTTTCCATCGAACTCAGCAATGAAAGAAAACCATACTGAGTTTCCTACTTCAAGATCTTTGAGAGCCGCGTATTCTGTGAATTCATCTTTTTTTCCAGCTGTTCCAGGCAGTTCCGTCCGACTTGTACCAGATTGAAGAATGGGTAAAGCTCCATCGCAATCTGCAATATTATCAGACGTAATCAGTTTACCCTTTCCTGAGGCGCAAGAGAAGGAAATAAGAACAATTAACAAGAAATGGGGTAAGTTCCGCATTAAGCTTAATAAAAGTAACATTTAACACTCGAAATAATAAATATACCTTTGCAATTCATTATAAAACAAATGTTCACAAATCTATATACAGAAATTGGGCCAGAAAGGTTACGTTTACTAGTGAATCGCTTTTATTCAGAAGTTTTTTCAAACGATATTTTAACTCCACTTTTTTCAAAAAGTGAAAGAACTGTGATCGAAACCAAGCAATTTCAATTTTTAAGTCAGTTTTTAGGTGGCCCAAGTTTGTATTCAGATCAATACGGTCATCCAAAAATGCGAATGCGTCACATGCCGCACAAAATTACAGAAGACGCAAAAAATGAATGGTTAATTTGTATTGAACGGGCTATTGATTCATTGGAAATGGAAGATGCTTTAAAAGTCAAACTTTACCAAGTATTCCCAAAAATTGCGGCTCATATGGTGAATAGTTGATTACAATTTGAGAGATAGATTACCTTCCAAGTCAATTACAACACGCAGTTCGCGAGCACCTATATGCATATTTGAGAAATTTATTTTAGACATTTTTCCGCTAAGGTGAACAAATTGTCCTTTTTGAAATTCTATGGATGAATTTAACTGACTGTCGATCTCTATACGTGCTTTTTCAAGTTGATCTGTTAAGTCATATGTGGCTTTTGCTCTAAACGCTTCGGTTAGTTTTTTATCAAACAACCATTTTGCGGCCTTCAAAACGGCATCTCGCGAACGTATATCAAACGTTAAATCGGGAAAGCTAATTTCATATGTTTTGGGATCAAAAACGGGTGTTCCAAGTAAATACAATGTTCCTTTTTTACTGCCAGTAAATTGCACTTTGAAGAGTAACTGTTTTCCGACAGGACCTAAGGCAAAAGCGTCAGTAATGATTATTTGTTTTTTCTTAAATGGAATTACCATTCCACGAACTTCTTTCGATAGAATTGCATTTATACTATCGTAAGAGGCAAGTGTTAGAAGAGGTACATTAAAATTTTCTTTGGTTGATATTTTAGATAGAAATGGCAAGCTTTGCTTAATGCTAACCAAAGTGTCAGAAGAAAAAACAGGACTCAACTCCATATTTATGACCAAGTTTGCCGACAAATTATTGAAAGAAATAGGCTCAATTCCTATGGCTCTTGGTTGAAAATAGAGATAACCTAAATCCGGAACTAATATAGCTTCTTGCATAGCCTTCCATGCTTCATCTATTGGCGTTTTGATATCAACTTTTTCAATCTGGTCATCTATTACAGCCTCCATTTCTTTAAGATAATCACTCATCTCTTCCTCGATTAGTTTCGAAGCGTCATAATTAATGAAAGATAATTCACATGGATCAATGGTCTTCACACCTTTTAAGCGGGTTTTCGCTTTCAATAAATAGTTTGAGGCAATTGAAATATCACTTTCAAAATCAATTCCAATTTTTCTCAAAGGTTCGCCTATCCCGCAGCTTACATATATACGCGGAGTTAAACAAAAAGGGTCATAACCGAATACAGAAGAACATTGAGCGCAATAATTGGCTCTTATATTGTATTCACCATTGATTTTGTAACTCATGGTTTTTTTTAAACCATTAAACTCAATCGGTTGACGGATAAAATAATATTTGAAAGAAACGCCATCACATTTTTCTTCGTTGCCCCTAAATGTTTTAGGAATAGATTTGTCTGCCATATCCAAATAAGGTTCAAGATTAATTTCAAGTGGAATACGAACAACACCTCTAGTTTCAGGAACTTTTATTGGTGTTTCATCTGTGATATATGGTTGTTGGGGAACAATACTTCCGCATGAAGTAAGCAGGAGAAATAGCAAAAAATAAAAAGCACAACGTTTTTCCATTGTAGTAAAATTAATAGATAACTTTGTTTCCTTAACGAAATCATTTAAAACTTGTTTTTACGAAAATGGAAAATCTTTTCTTGAATTGGGGTTGGAGCCACACAATGTCAAAATTGACTCCTTATTTGTTACTCGTAATATTGGGTATTTTATTAATGCGATTTATTTTAAAATCAAGTCGTATTAAAAATAAAATCGCTAAAATATCGGTAGCCGTATTGTTGTTGCTTGCTCCTTTTGGAGTCTACTTTGCGGTTAATCCAATTTATCAAGGTGATTTTAGTCAAAATGGAAAAGATTTAAAAATCAGAAATGCAAAAACTACCTCCATTGATAATGGATTATTGGTATTGACCATTCCTGGTTGCCCCTATTGTTTTGAAAGTGTCCAATCCTTAAAATATTTGAAATCAAGAAACCCAGAATTGAAGATTCAATTTGCTGTAACAGGTACAGACGATAAATCCTATTTAGAGGGATACAAAAAGGAAGTAAACGGTTCTTTTGATGTTGTTTTATATGAGAAAGCTAGAACTTTAGTTAGTGAGACTGGAGGTCAATTTCCAACTTTTGTAATGATAAAAAATGGCAAGGCAATTTACTCCTGGACCAACGATGAATTTGGAGTGAGAGCTAAAGACAAGCTGGAAAATTGGAAATAATTATTTTTTGAATAATTCTGCGAATTGGATAGTGTAGATTAATGTACTTTTTACATCGAAAACTTCATCTTCTCCATCCGATTTACTTGCTGTTCCTCCTTCAGACTTACTGCAAACAATTTCAAAATAAAGGGAATTATCTTTCTTTTCTAATCTTGTTTGATAGTAGTTATTTTCAACTTCATATTGAGAGAAGAGAGTGTTGTTTAACATAATTTCATCAATCAAGATCCCATTTTTTTCGTCTAAGAAATAATGCTGACCATCCGAATATTTGGTATTTACTTTTAAGACGTAGTCTTTGAGAATGTCTCTATATTTCTCGCTGAAATATCTAAATTTCTGGGTCCACGACTCACCTTTTTCTATAATGTCAATGTCTAAGGAAATTTTTAGAGAATCGATTTTTCGATCAGGAAATTCTAGAAACATATAGCCTTCGTAATGGCCTATCCAATTGTCCATTGAATTTGATTGTCCAAAAATAGAACTGGTGATGAAACAGAACAAAAAAGTTGTGATTTTCATAGTCCATAAAAAAGGCTCCGAGAAAATTCTCGAAGCCTAAATGTATTGAATAAATATTGAATTAAATTCTATTCGTCAAACCTTGCAAAACATTGTTTAGTGTTGTACTTGGTCGCATTGCAGCTGAAGCAAGTGCGTCCGTAGGATGATAGTATCCACCAATATTCATTGCTTTCCCTTGAACAGAATTTAGTTCGTTAATAATTGTTTTTTCGTTTGATTTTAATTCTTTCGCCACTTGTTCGAATTGTGCTTTCAATTCTGTGTCAGCAGTTTGAGCAGCCAATGCTTCTGCCCAGAACAATGCAAGATAGAAATGACTTCCGCGGTTATCCAATTCACCAACTTTTCGCGATGGTGACTTGTCTTCATCCAAGAAACGGCCAGTTGCTTCATCTAAAGTTGATGCTAAAACCGCTGCTTTCTTGTTTCCTGTAGTTTCACTCAAATGATCGAATGAAGCTGCTAGAGCAAGGAATTCACCTAAACTATCCCAACGTAAATGATTTTCGTGTAAGAATTGCTCAACGTGTTTTGGAGCTGAACCACCAGCACCAGTTTCAAATAATCCTCCTCCGTTCATTAACGGAACAATAGATAACATTTTTGCACTGGTTCCCAATTCCAAAATAGGGAAGAGGTCTGTTAAATAATCACGAAGTACATTTCCAGTTACAGAAATTGTATCCTTACCGTCTTTTAATCTTCTTAATGTTGTTACTGTAGCATCATTTGGTCCTTCGATTGTAATATCCAAACCAGTTGTGTCATGAGCTTTCAAGTATTCATTTACTTTCAATATCAACTGAGCATCGTGCGCTCTGTTTTTATCTAACCAGAAAATTGCTGGGGTATTAGATAAACGGGCACGTGTTACGGCTAATTTCACCCAATCTTTGATCGGCTCATCTTTCGCTTGACACATTCTCCAAATATCTCCAGCTTCAACATCATGTGACATTAAAACCTTTCCATTTGAATCAATTACGTTAACCGTTCCGTTTTCTTTGATCTCAAAAGTTTTGTCGTGTGAACCATATTCTTCCGCTTTTTGAGCCATTAATCCAACATTAGGAACCGTTCCCATTGTTTTTGGGTCGAATGCTCCATTTTCTTTACAGAAATCAATTGTTGCTTGGTAAATACCTGCATAACTAGAATCTGGAACTACAGCTTTCGTGTCTTGTTGTTTGCCTTCACCGTTCCACATTTGACCAGATGTTCTAATCATTGCGGGCATAGAAGCGTCAATGATAATATCACTTGGAACGTGAAGATTAGTAATTCCTTTATCTGAATTTACCATGGCTACAGCTGGAGCATTTTCAAAAGCTGATTTTATATCTGCTTCCAAAGCTGCTTTTTCATTCGCTGGCAATTCGTTCATTTTCTCTATTAAATCGCCAAATCCATTTTTGAAATCGACACCTAATTTTTTAATAGTTGCAGAGTGTTTGCCTACTAAATCTTTAAAGAAAACTTCAACAGCATGTCCAAATATGATAGGATCTGAAACCTTCATCATAGTTGCTTTCATGTGCAAAGAGAAAAGTATGCCTGATTTTTTCGCGTCTGCAATTTGTTCTTCCAAAAAGCGCAACAATGATTTGTTACTCATAAAAGTTCCATCGATAACCTCTCCGGCTAATAATGGGAAACTATCTTTCAAAATCGTTTTACCTCCGTTTGAATTCGTTAGCTCAATTTTAATTGAAGTAGGCTCAGCAACGGTTACCGATTTTTCGTTGGAGTAGAAATCACCACCTTTCATCGTTGCAACATGGGT
>TARA_R110000737_G_scaffold61775_1_pt1 | contig 16188 bp, 18 predicted proteins | sample TARA_R110000737 | Tara Oceans TARA_R110000737 (sample SAMEA4398027) | marine metagenome | biome: Polar Biome; feature: [SRF] surface water layer (ENVO:00010504); material: water (ENVO:00002006), including particulate matter (ENVO:01000060) such as... | depth 5 m
TAATATTTCTGAACCCTCTGTTATATCTATTGAAAAAGTTACGGATTCAATTGAAATTGTTGTAGGGTTTTCCGCTGAATAATCAGTTGATACAATAACTGCTTGAGTTTCTCCGTTAGAACTTAACTCAATTCTATTCCCAGTTTTTAAATTTATATCTAAAGCATTTTCAACCTCAATACTTGTGTACGATGTTCCAGATACATATTGGCCTTTGATGTTTGCAATAGGCTGAAAAATGTTATTTATAACTGAATTTACACTACTTGATGAAGATTTGTAATTGGTTGCTCCTACTGATTTTATTACCGCACCACCACCTCCGCCACCAGTTGAGGTTCCAGTACCAGAAGCTAAAGAATAATTCCATTCAAAAAACATTCCAGACGTTTCATCTGTTAATGTATTAAATTTACCTCTTAAAAATATATAATTATTATTATTATAAGAATCTTTAATTCTACCTATAGGATTTACTAATTTAGGATAGTAAGAAATATTATTATAATTTTTATTCGTTTGACCTGTAGCCAAAGTATAATTACCTTTTTCAGATGGAGAACTTTGACTAGATAAAACTTGTCTGCATAAAAGTTCAGTAAATGAATCTGTTCCAGATGTTGTTCCTACACCCCACAATCCAGAAAAATTTGTAAAAAACCAATTTGTACCATTATAACATTGTAAAGAACCTGGAACCCCTTTTGTAGATGTATCACCCCATAAAAGGCCAGTAATATTATATTTAAATGAATCAGATGTAGCAGTTGTTAAGCTTGTTAATGCAGATTGAGAACCTATAAAACCCCCTTGAATTGGTGAAAATGTGTTTCCGTAAATTGCATTAGCTACGTTATTGTAATTAACACTAAAACCGTAGCCATTTATATTAGAGTGTGGAGAAAACCTAAAACTTTGATTTGTGTATTGAGTTGCGCCATGACCCCTTAAAAGAGCGCTAGGACTTGTAGAATTTTCTAAACCTACTAAACTATAAAATTCAAAATCCCAATCACCAATAAAATTAGGGTGTGTATTTAAAATATTATTACTTACAATACCTATTTTAGCATCGTCAGAAACAGTTAAAATATGATTTCCAGGCGGAACCCATTGAGTAGTTGTAAATAAATTATAAACCGAACCCCCTAAACTTCCAGTTGATGCAGTTGTAAATCTTGGAGACAAAGGATTTTGCGCTGCTAAAGTTTTGTAAGGCTCCCAATAACTTTGCATTGGATTTTGATTAGTTCCTTGCCCCTCCCAAACCGCCACTAAAGCTTGATTGTTTGTTGTTGCTTCCCAGTCTGTTTGTGAAGATGGTTTTGCTCTAACGGTGTAAAAATAAGATTGCTTTTTTAAAGAACTAGAGGTGTTAATTCCTAAAACTTTAATATTGATATACCAACCGTCCAAATCTTTAGCGTCTGTAAAGGTTCCAATAGTTTGGCTTGTTAGTTTAACATCGCCAGGTGATAACCAGGCTTGTGGCGTGTCAGTAGTTCCGTAAATTAAAGGTAAAGATTGAAAGTAATTTATATTAGTAACTGATTCAAAATTACTTTGAACTACTTTTATAACTGGATAATCCCCCCATGTTGTTGTTGCTAATTTTTGTATTCCTTCTCCAGCGGCCGTAGTGTTTTCTATTGTTTGTTGATACCTTGAAAGCCCAATGTTTCCTACATTATCTTCGACAGAACTTAGTGTGCCGTCATTGTTGTATATCTTTGTACGAATATTTTCTGGGTTGGTAATTGTTCCACTTTCAGAAATATCATAATTACCTAGCTGAATAAAATAAACTTTTTGTTCCCACCAAATACACCTTAAACCCCAAGCTTTACATATTGAATTTAAAGCTTCAAAACAATTTACAGCCTCATACCTAACTTTTTGTGTATTGTCTGCCTCGTCTGCTTCAATTGCTTTATAAAATTGCTCTCCATTACACCTTGTAACTCTTAATGGGTCTTGGCCAGTAAATGCAGCACCATAAGCAGAATGAATATCATTATACCAATTAACAGAAGAAGAAATTTTCCAGTCTGCAATACCTTGTGTTGTGCCTCCAAAATCTACTTTAGATAATATTGTTTGAATCCAATGTATAAACGGAACATAATTATTACTATTATAATTATTATCATTAAATAAATAAGTTTGATTATAATTGTATGGATTTCTTGTTGGCGTTGGTACAAAGTCTATTTCTTTTAATAAAGATAATCCGTCAATACATTTTAATTTTGTTATATAAGGATAGCTAACATCTTCTGTTTTTCCTAAATCAAATAACATAATACCAGACCAAACAGGAATATATGTTGGGGCTTGGTTTGATGGGTTGTTGTTTTTTTCTAATACACAATAAATATCTTTTTCTTGAATTGTTTGGCTTCTCAAATAAGTCATAAAAGCTTGTTCAGCTGTATTTGATACTACAAAACCAAACTCTAAAGTTGAAACTAATATTTCAGTAAATTTTTTATCACCGTTAGAGTTGTAATTTATAACAGCACCATCACTGGCTAAATCAAAATCTGTTACTGAGCCGCTCCAATTTTTATCCCAAATTTTTAATCTGTATTCCCAACCATTTAAAGATGTGTATTGTGCTTTATATCTAAATCCAGCCATATTTTATGTATATCTTAATCTGTTAGTGTTACTTAAATTATTACTTAACCAAATATCGTTTCCATCTAATTTTCCAAAAATTTCTATTTTTTGTGTACCACTACCAACATCACCTAATAAATCACGGAGCTTTGATAATGGCGCAATAACTTCTGGATTTGCGCTAGCACCTTGATATTCCCCGACTCTTGCTAAAGTGTCTCCAAACGCAATACCTCCGTCTGCAAGGGCTGGTAATGGTGTTGATGCTATTGCAGCTACTTGCGCTCCACCTAAACCAGCAACAATTGTAGATAATATTATCCCTAATGGTGGCGGTATAGATAAAGCGCTCACAATTGCTGTTGCTGTTCCCATTATTGCAGAAGCTAATTTCATTTTTTTATCATTTGCCGCTGCTCTTCTTTGAATTTTTCTTGTTTCTTCTGCTTGTTTTTTTTCTAAAGCTGTTTTTCTAATAGAAGCTGTTTCGTCTAGTTCTTCAATTGCTGCATTTTTTGCCTCTTCATTCATTGTAGAATCTTCTATTTTCATAAGTTCTCTTTCATACCACATATCATAATCTGCCGTTTCTCTATCTTGTTGCTGCTCTAATATAACTTTTTGCTTTTCATCTTGAGCAGCTAACAACCCTCCAATAGAACTAAAAACCATGTTAGCTACTTTAGAAACAGTTTGCCAGCCTTTTTGTAATTTTTCGTAAAATTTATCATATGCTGTTCCGTCTGCTTTTAATTTATCTTTTAATTCTTTAGATTGCTGCGCTAATAAATCACTTTCTTTTTTTGCGTATATTTGTTTTATTTTGTCTTTTTCTTCTTCTGCGTGATTGGTGTCTTCGACCCCTAATAAAGCATTTTCTCTTTGATTGCTTAAAGCTAATAATTGAGCTGCGTGTTCATCTTTTTCATTTAAAACATTAAATTGTTGTTTTAATAACCTTATTCTTTCTAATGCGTTTGTTTCTTCTTTAATTCTCTGGGCTACATTAACTTTATTAGTTTTGTTTTTATTTTCATCTTCTCCAGTTGTAGTAATATTAGTGTTTATATTTGCATTTTTTTCTAATTCTTTTAAAGCTTCTGCGGTGTTTTGTGCAGTCTTATCAACTTCTTTTAATCCTTTAACCGCTTCATATTTAAAATTCTTAATAGGCTTAATGGTTTTGAAGAATCTTTTACCAATCCTATTTATTCCTTTTATAATCCAGTTAACAGAATTAATAATTCCGTTAGCTAATTTTTTAAAAGCGTTTCTTACTGTAATTGCGACTTTGCTATTAGACGTAGAAAAATAATAAATAGCAGCAACTAAAGCCGCTATTGCCCCTATAACAATACCTATTGGATTTGCCGATAATGCGGCGTTCATTAACCATTGTGATGCTGTTAAAACTTTAGTAGCTATATTCCAAGATTTTAAAAATTTAATAAATTTTACCCCTTTCATTAAGATACTTGAAATACCTAATAAAACAGGCCCTAAAGCTGCGGCTATTAAACCAAATTTAACAATATTCTTTTTTGTTTGGTCGTCAAGTTGTGAAAACCAGTTAGTTAACTTTACTATTTTTTCTGTTATTGCAATAACAACTGGCTCTAATGTTTCCCCTAGTTGAGTTCCAGCAACTTTTAATCCGTTTAAAGCTTGCTGCATTTTAAAGGCTGAATCTTCTGCGGTTCTATCAAAAGCATCTGCAACAAAGCCAGATGATTCAGCCATAGCGTCTAAATTTTCTGTATACGTTTCGGTTTGTTCTCCTAAAACACCAAGAACAGTTTTTAAAGCTTGTGATTTACTGAAAAAAGAAGCCATTGAAATACCATTGGCTCCAAATTCTGTTTGTAAATGTTGTAGTGTAGCCATTAAACCTTGCTCACCCATCATTTCTTTTAAGCTTTCGGCAGACATTCCAATTGCGTCTAACGCTTGTGCTTGTAGTTTTGTTGGCTCTGCATCTAATTTAGCAAAAGTCATCATAACCGCAGACAAACCATTAGAAGCAGATGTTGCATCACCAGTAGTCCTTGTGTATGTTGCTATCATTGCACCAATTTCATCGAATGATATACCTAAACTTGATGCAAGGCCTAATTGTTTTCCTAAAACTTGAGATAATTCGTCAGCACTAAACATACCAGTTCTAACCATTATACCAAATTTGTCTAAAGCTTCAGACGCTGTAAGAGTTTCAACTCCGTAAGCATTTTGTGCAGCGGCCGCAACTGTCGCTAAAGCCTCTGCATCACCTAAACCAGCGGCTGTTGCTTTTGCTACCTGGTTTAAAGTTTCTAAAGCGTTAGAGCCTCTTAATCCAGCGGAGGTTAAAAAGAATAATCCATCTGCTAAGTCTTTTGGAGCTTGAGCAGTTTCCCTACTCATATCCAAAATATCTTTTTTCATTGCGTTAACCTGGTCTGACGTTAATCCTACTAACGTCTCAACCTTTGTCATCGACTTTTGAAAATCCATAGATAGTTTTACAGAAGCAGCGCCAGCTAAAGCTAAAGGCATTGTAATACTTCTTGTTAAACTTGAACCCACGTTTTGCGCCAATTTGCCGAACTTTCGAAGCTTCTTAGACACTTGGGTCATTTTTGAATTAAAAGCCTTAACGTTGGCTCCTAAACGTATATTAACTGCTGGTTTCATAGGCTTGTTCTTTTTCTTACTTTGTTTAATTCAAAAAGTTTGTCTTCGTATGATTTAGTTTCTTCGGTGTTTTTCTCCCATTCAAATTTACATAATTTTTCTGGTGTTATTGTTTTGCCTTTAGGCATTTGTATATTAATTAAACAACAAGTCTGCCACCGCACTCTAATCCATTCCTTTCTGTCTTCGTTTTCTTTTTGCATAGAAAAACCATCAACAGCATTCCAAAAAGCAGATGGTATCATACCATATAATTCATCGTAAGCCATACTCATTTGACCTAGAGCAATCTCTTCTATTCTGTCCCAAGTCCACTCATGAATAGTATGGTTACCTACTTTTTTCCTTTAGCCTTTGGTTTTTTCTTATTACCTCCCATTTGTTCGGCAAATAATTCCATACATCTTTCAATAGCTTCCATATCAAAATCAATATCGTCGGCTAAATCATCTATTGTATATGTAAAATTTTCTTTAGCGGCCCTAGCTCCATCTCTTAAGCCGCAAAAAATTAAACTTAAAGCAACATCAAAAGTCATATTGTTTCCAATATTTTGCATCTCGTCAATTGTTACCCCAGTCATTTTACTAAAATGTCTTAAAGCATTAAAGCCATATTTGCAAGGCATTTTTTTTCCATTTATTTTTACGTATTCAAACATATCTTTTCGTGTTTTTTAAAGAGCTTGGTTAAGGGCAACACACGAAAAGCATTGCCCAAAACCTCACTCAGATTATTATTATGTAGTAACAGTTTGTGTTAAAACTCCAGTACCTTCAAATGTAGCTGTCCAAGTTACATTGTCTTCCATTGGGTCGTTTTGTTCTAGTGATGTTAAAAAACATTTTCCACTCCATCTATAATCTCCAGAAACTAAAGCAGTTGGAGTTAATTCGATTGAAAATGCTGTTCTTGCAACTAAAGCAATTAGTAAATCATCGTATGATTTAACCGCAGTTCCTTCCGCATCTCTAAAAGCCATTAAGCCTTCTGTTGATACTGACCAAGATTTTTGAGCTTCTAATAGTTCTCTCCAACCAGCACTAGATTTATTTGAAATATCTCTAGTGTCCATTGAAAGTGATAAAGAAGCAGATGTACAGAAAGCTATTTCTGTTTCAGACCCAGCAACTCCAGTTTTTACAACTATGCTAGTCCCATTTAATATATTATTTGCTGCCATTTTATTTTCTTTTTTTAATTAATTAATTATTTTTTTTCAATTTTGTTTTCCTTTTTTTGTACTGTTTTTGTTTCTTTTTTTTCTAATTCAATATACCCTTTTTTTGCAAATCTTATAGCTTGTGTTTCTGATATACCTATTGAACAACCTTTTAAATATTTTTTTCCAGTAAATTCTGTCCAAGTTTTTATTAATTTATAATGCATTTTATTTTATTTTTTAGTTATTATATTGTGGTGTTACTCGGCATTTAAAATATTGTGATATTTGGTAAACACCTTTTTCGTTGTATTCAATATCGAATTCAAACATACTAGATTGATTTGTAAATTGAACGCTTTGCAGAACAACTCCAGCAAAAGTTCCGCTTTTTCTATCTAAAATAGTTCTTGTTCTTTCTGCTAAATCTGCACAATCTAAAGCAGATGTAGAATATAAGTTAATTTGTATGTCAACTGAATCTAGTGTGCTTCTACCGTTAGGGGCTGTTGTTGCGTTTCCATTTTTTGTATCGTAAGGTTCAGTACTATTTCTGTAAAAAATTAAATATTTACTAGAGTTAACTTCTGGGTTGATACCGAAATATACTTCTGGCGTACCTCCTGCAAAAGCCGCTATTAATAAAGCATCATTAACTAATATATTATTTATTGCTTTTTCTATCATACCCCCATAATTATATAACCAGAATCACTACTTCTAATAACTTTTTTTAATAATTCAAACATATCTTTTTCCATCATTACTTTTATTCTTCCGTATGAATTTTGTAAGGCTTGAATAACAAATGGTTGAGGCGTTGTTGTTGGTGTTCCATGTTGAAGCATATTCAAATACCAACCCCCTAGCTCTGGTTTTTTCCATTTACCTTTTTTAAATTGAGGCGCTATATTAACACCTGGAAACCTTTTAGATTTTGCAGTTTGAAATACATCTATACTGTTTTTCATTTGGCCTTTAGGCATAGTATAAACAACTTTTCCTTTTCCTTTTGGGGCTTTCATTCCGCTTTTGAGTTTTGGAGTTCTATAATATTTCCAAACGTCTGTTTTCATAACTGGAGCTAATGATTTCATTTCTTTTTTTACTACTAATGCGCTAGGAATAATTACATCTCTTACAAGCTTTTTTTTATTTTCCATATTCATACCAATCTTTTGGAAGATTTTAGCGACTGTTTCAATATTTTCTGGCTTTAGTGTAATGTCCATTATGGCATACGGGTATTAGACTGTCTTAATTCTGTTGTAATAACCAAGTATTTTTCTCTACCCCCATATTGAGATGTACCTATAATTGTGTAGTATTGTGTTTCGGCGGTAGTAGCACCGTTAAGTGTTGGAAAAGCTATTCTAGAATTATTAGCATTTATACTTTGCGCAGAACTTCCAACATTTCTTATTGTAAAATTTACTTTTTGATTTGATGAAAATTTATCTTGGTTGTCATCATTACTTCCATCTATAAAATCAACTGCACTCCAGCAATTATAACCAGCGTTCCAACTATAAGTTTTACCACCCATAGCGTCTTTGCCCATTGTGCTTTTTTGAATTAATATTCTTCTATCAAATTTACCTATATCTAACATAACTTTAAATAAATGTAGGTAATCCGAAAGTAGCTATTTTGTATTTGTTCATTAGATACGTTGCTGTCATTGGTATACGCCCAACGCTTCTACCTACAACAGCTTCTTGTCTGTTTTCGTACCATTGTCCAACTAAAATTTTTATTGCCTGTTTAGCTCCATCTGGAACATTTGCAATATTATTGTAGCCAATTTTATAAATAATTTTTATAGCGTCTGGCCTTACGTCTTGTGTAGGATATGTTTCGTTTTCTGCCGTCCATATTGTAACTGGACAAGCGTGTATATTTGGTATATAATTTGTATTTGGCCAAGTTGTTAAAGTTCCGTTTACAAAATACTCTATACTAGTAACTGACGCTTCACCACTACCAGAAATTGGTGAATGATATAATTGTTGCGTATCTGTCCAGTATGAGCAGAATTGACTTATTGTTGTATCCATTAAAATAACGTTACAATAATTCTCAAATGTTTCTTGTGCGGCCATACATAATGAATTTATGTAGGCATCATCTTCTGAAAAATCAACTCTAAGATGAGACTTTGCTTCTGCTAAAGTAACGACTTGCGTTGCATTTGGAGTATATGTAGCGTTTCTTGACATTTTTTATTTTTTTTAAAATGATAAGAACAAGGGATTTCTCCCTTGCTCTATCATAGTTCTCTTTATATATGAGTATATTGGAAAGATGTAGCTCTTCTGAAAACAGTATCCCAGTAAGACATCATTACAATTCTGATTTGACCATTTCTAGCTAGAGTAAAAGGGTCTACAACTACGTCCATTGCAGTTCCAAATTGTCCAATTACACAGTCATTCCAGTTTCCTAGTACTAATCCGTTTGGATTTGCACCAGCAATAGTATTACAGTTACCAGTACTTCTTGCTTCGTAACCATCAATTGTATCTTCAAACCAAGCAGGTTGTCCGTATCCAGTTTCTGCCGCAGTAACACCAGGCTGACCAACTAATTGCTTAAGTAAACTTCTACCAGCTGGAGTTGTAATATAAGCTAGTCTTCCAAAATCAGAGTTTGCAGCTTCTAAATCAGATTCCATTTGTAATAGATTAGCATAAGTAATATTCCCAGCAGCAACAGAAGCAGTTCCAGCGTTAAAAACACCTTGTGGAACAGCACCAGCACCAGCATTTGTACCAAGTACAGCATTTTCTACCATTGATGCAATAGCGTTGTTCATGTCATCTCTAATAATTCTTTCAACTGAACCATTAGTTTGCGCCATTAACATTTTAGAAATATCCATATAAGCATCTAATTGCTTTGGCTGTAAAGTTTGCGAGCCAATTGTTGTATCTGCATCAGTTGCAGTAGTTACAGCAGCAGCAGTACTTTCAGCAGTCCAACCAGCAACTGTTCCAGATAAGATAGGTAACTTCATGTCTCCAGAAAGTCCATACATCCATGTAGCCTTATCACCTAATACAGACTTGTTTTGTAAAGTACCAGCCCAATCACCAACGCTTGTTTCAATTAAACCAGACGCATTAGATGTTACTTGTGGGTTGTTACGTTCTTCTGCCATAGCCATGTAAGGAATACCTACACCAGTAATAGTGTTATGTAGTCTTGCTTCTTGGTCATATTCTTTTTCTATTCCAGTTAGTCCACCATTAACAAAACCGTTAATAGCTGACTGAATTGAATATCTTTTATCTGCTTTATTTGCAGTAGAAACACTTTCGCCAGATACAGCAGCAGCACTTCTTAAATTAGCTTCAACTTTTTCTGTTCTTTTAATTGACACATCTAACTTGTCAATATCAGTAAGAAAAGTATCAACACTAACCGTTTCAGCTTCTGTTAAATCTCTTTTTTCAGATGTTGCTAATGAATGAACATCTTCTAATTGAGAAAGCAGCTCTGAACGATTTTCTTTTAGTTCTAAACTTTTTTTCATTTTATTTTCTTTTTAGTAAATTAATTTTTAATTCTAATAAATTTCGTTTTGTTGGCTTTACATCAACTACTGTTTTTGTTTTTGTTTTGTTATATTTATCTAGACTTCTTTGAGCTACTATTAAATCATTTGCGCCTGGATATGCTGGGATACTTACTGGAGAAACATCATAAAGTCTTTGTACTTTTTCAATTGTTCTTATCTCTCCTTTAGATGTTGTGTTCCAAGAATCTTGTTCTACTGTAAAAGCAAAAGAACTTTGAGTAATATCCCCTCTTTCCATTGACACAAGTAAATCTCTACCAGCTGTAGTGTCTGGAACATCAAAAGAATAATGTAAACCAAAGTCATCAACGCTTAATCTTAATGTGTTGCTAGATGAACGTGCTAGTAAAAAATTAGGGTCGTGATTAAAAAAAGCTCTAACGTCATTATCTAGCACCTCATTAAAAGCGTCTGGATTTATTGTTTCTCTAAACCCTCCTAAATCTTCTGAAAGTTGATTAAAGACAGCCGCATGACCTTCTATTACTTTTGAACCGTTCTCTTCTTTAAGTCTTGTTTCTATGCTAAAAAATCTTTTTTCTGAATTTAGAACTTTACGTTCTTCAATTTTTTTATCTGATGTTTTATTTCGCATCGTATTATCATTTGGTACTTTTTCCACCATTTTGTTTTTTTCAATTTCTTCATTAACAATTGTTTTGCTAACTGGGTTATCATTTGCAACGGCTTCATTATTTATTTCTTCTTTCATAATTTTAATATTCAGTTTGTTGTACGTTGTTATTTTCTTCATCATTTACTCCATCTACAATATTGTCTAATGTGGTCATATTTAATTGCATAAATACTTTGTCTCCATTATCGATACTGTTTAAATTTTCTTTTTGTCTGATTTCGTTTATTGTCATTGCTCCTATGTTAAGCATTGTTTTATAATATTCAGCCCTTTCAGTAGGGTTGCCTCTAAGCAAAGCGTTTACATTAAATTCAAAATATAGTTTTCCAAATTCAGATTGTTTAAATAATTTACAATTTAATTCTTGTTCCATCATAACCATATATGGCATAAGGGTTATTTGTACAAATTCTCGTGATTGTTCTGTTATATTACTAAAAGAAGATTTTGATAAATCCCTTAATAGATGTGGAGGTATATTGAATATTCGCGCAATTTCTTCTACACTAAATGTACGGCTAGATAAAAACTGGCTAGCCTCATTTGAAAGGCTTATTGTATTAAATTTTAAACCCTCTTCTAAAATTAATGTTTTGTTTGCGTCACCTATTTTAGAATAATTATATTCAAAACTATTTCTAAGTCTATCAATAGCCTCTGTTGAAAGCGCTCTGTCTGTTTGTAGTACACCGCTTACTTTAGCTCCATTTTTAAAATAAGAATTACCATAAACTTCTAAACCCATTCCCCAAGAGATTGCACTAGCACAAGTGTCAATTGGAGACAAGCCAATTAAACCATCTCTACTAACACCTTTAAAGTGTAGCAAATCATAATCGTCGTAAGTCTCACCAGTTTTACTATTCATGTAATAATAAGTATCGTCATACTGTTTTACAGTCATATCTTTAGCGTCAATAGGAATTAATTGTGTAGGCCTACCTGCGCCGTTTCTATCTATTTGAACGTATGAATTCCCAACAGTACATAAGTCTGTCATTATTTTATTAATAAACACATACGCTGTCATGTAAGCGTTAGGTTTATGATGTAATAAATGATATAATGGGTGTTCGCTTCTAATAACTTTATCACCGTTAGGTAATTTTTCGCATAACGATATTGGCAATTGCCCTATACTTTCAGACAATAATCTTATAGCTGCCCAAACTGCGGTAAATGTCATTGCTGTGTCTGGGTTGACATTAACACCGCTGCCACCGCCTAAATTAAACTGTGAGGGGTCTACATATCCACCAGCTCTTTTTTCTTTAGTAGAAAAAAATTTAGTTACAAAGTCAAATATTGCCATATAAAATCTAGATTTTTACAAAATTAATAATTAATAAATTTATTCCATGAAACATTGTTTCATTTTTTTTTAAGTTTTCTGTTTAAAACAACCCTAAAACTATCATAAGAGCTATATCTTCTTTTTCCAAAATGTTCTTTATATTCTAGCTCTGTTTGCTCATAAGCCTTTTGGTAAGTTTTTTTAATTTTACAATTCATATAAAATCTATCTTCAAAACCTAAAGGGCTTAATAATGCTAATATTTCAAATGGTAATGTCATAAAGCTATCAATCCACGTTCATTGTATACTGAATCACCTGGACTTTCGTCTGTCATATATTCACCCAAAGCCATAACAGTAGCAACAATTCCATCTACTTTTTCAGTACTGCGGGCTTTGTCTACTTTAATATTTTCTGCTGGGTCTGTTCTTAAACTTACATTACTTAACTGCCATCTTAAAATTGGGTTATTCAAATGGTTGATTTGTTTTTTTAAAACCATCTTTTCTAGTTCCTTAGTAGGGGCTGACATACTTGCATACCCTTGACCAAATGGAGATAAATTACAACCATCATTAGATAAATTAATTACCAGTTGGCTTGAATTCCATCTGTCAAACGCAATAGAAACAATATTAAATTTTTCTCTTAATAGGTTTATTTCTCTTCTAATAACTTCATAATCTTGTACATCACCTTCTGATATTATTAAATGATTATTTCTTTCCCATTCATTATAAGGTACTTTATCTTTCATTACCCTAGTATAAATTGTGTCACGTGGAACAAAAAAATATGGCAGTATAATATATGTATCATCTTCCATTGGAAAAATTAAAACAAAACTACTTAAATCTCTAGTAGAAGCTAAGTCAAGACCGCCCCAACATTTTTTATGTTTTAATTTACTTATGTCAAAATCATAATAATTTTCTAACCATGCTGCGTCGCTAATCCATTTTGTAATAGATGATGTCCATATATTTAAATGTAATCTTTTAAAAGTGTTTTCATAAGAAACAATTTCAGTAGCTTTTTTTGCTTCTTGCTCCATGTAATCTTTTCTGATACTTACGCCGTAGTTAGGGTTGGCTTTTTTCCAGGTTTCTTCTAATTGTATATCATCTTCTGCGCTAGCAGCGTATACTACTGGCAGAAAAGTATCGTCAGTTATTATTCCTTCTTTAACCTTAACCGCGTAATTATGCACCTCCCAACATATATTACCATCTAGCTTACTTGCGCCAGCTGTAGTAATTGCCATGATTAATGGTTGTGTTCTTGCTCCAGTTGATGTTACCATTGTGTCCCAAAGGTCTCTATTTGGTTGGGTGTGTAATTCGTCGAAGAGTACAGCGTGTGCATTATGCCCATGTTGTAAACTTGCGTCAGAACTTAAGGTCTTATATGTGTTTCCTTTGCTTGGGTTTAGTATTGAATTTCTATAAACTTTTGCCCTTTTAAAAAGTTGTGGAGACATCTCAACCATAGATTTCGCTAGGTTAAATATTATACTTGCTTGCGCTCTATCCCCAGCACAACTAAAAACTTCTGCGCCTTTTTCTGAATCGGCAAACAACATATATAAAGCAATTGCAGCCCCTAGTGTACTCTTTCCGTTCTTACGAGGTATTTCAACATAACAGGTTCTGTATTTTCTTAAGCCAGTTTCTGCGTGTTTAGTTCCAAATAATGGTTTTATAATATCTTCTTTTTGCCAATCTTCTAACATTAAAAGTTTGCCAGCTAGCTCACCTTTTGAATGTCTTATCATTGTCTCTATAAAAGCAACTGCCCTATCTGCTTCAACCTCATCATATATATAATTATCAGTCAAAGAAATTGTATTCATTGTTTTGTTGTATTAATGTTGGTTGTTGAATTGAGCTTCTTGCAGACGGTGTTAAACCAAATTGAGTAGCTATTTTTAAAGCGTTGCTTAAAGCTTCATTAGCAATTCTAACATAGGGTACTGATTGTGTATGTTTAATGCTCCCGTCTTCGTTTTTATATACTGCAATTCTACCTTTTTTTCTTAACATCATTTCGGTTTCAATATGCAAAGACATTGAATTGCAATAAGCCTCTATTAAAATTAAATCAATTTTATGCAACATCTGCTTATGGTAAAGCTCATTACAAACTTTTTCCCATTGTTCTTTGCCAATTTCGCTTAACCAAATTGGTGCATCTGGTACTTGGGAAACAACATCAACTGTCATTTCATTTTCTAAAACTCTACTTGGTTTTAAAGTACCTCTTAATTCTTTTTCTTTTGTTGGCAATTTTTTTCTGCCTCTTGTCATTTTAAATTTTTAAAAGCTTTTAAAGGGTAAAATACTAAAGAATTTCTATAACCATCTTTTGCAGTTGGTACAATAGGGGTTACGCCATGAACGTTTTGCCAGGCTGGATATACTAACATTGAATTATCAGAACTATCAACAGTAGCATTATAATCTGGCACAGTTGTATTACCTCCAGTTGCATTATTTTTTTTAGCTATAATTACATTTACACAACCTTTAATGTTTCCGTTGTCTTTATGAAACGGCGCTGGTATGTTATAATTAGAAATACTGCTTGTAAACATTTTACTAAACCTCCATTCTTTTGGTACATTTTCTTTTATTAATTCTACTTGGCGCTTGTAAATATTTGGTGTTAATTTTTTTATTAACTCCTCACTTTCTTTACATAACAACAACATAGCTTTAATAAAAGTTTGTGCAGACTTAACATTATGAACGCTACTGATAGTAGCATATGGTCTTCTCATGTGTGGTTTAGGTGGCACGCTTCCAATGATAGTTGAATATTGTAAGACTTCATTTTTTGCATCTGTAAACCCAGAAGAACGTTTCATAACGCTTTTAGGAACGTTATTACTCCTTAACTCTTTGTTGGCTAGGGCCGCTAAACTAGATGCTTTTTCTGAATGTTTATTTAAGTCTTTAATATAAAAACCTATCGGCTCATCATTAAGAAAAAAAATACTATCTTCTGTTACGTTAGGGGTTATATGCCCACAGACGTCACCAATTTTTGTTTCATGTTTTAATTGTATTAAATCAATTCTTTTCATTTTTTTCTTTTTCAAATTTTAAATGATTAATTATCATGCCGCCTAAATATACATTTTGAGTTCTCCAGTACTTAACTAATTCTGCTGCCTCTTCGTAATGCTCAAGTTGGAATTCTATTTGAATAGCTTTTTTTACTCCTCCCGTCATGTCTGATAACTCGCTAGATAAATCAGCGTCATCTAAAATGGAATAATCAACCTCCTCTTCTGGCTGCCAAACGTCCATACCCCAATCTCCAAGCTCAACATTGTCCCATTCATTACCTAAATTATCCCAATCCCAAACCCCAAATTGTACATTATCTTTAATAATAAATTCTTGCTTTTGTTTTTCTGATAAATTTTTTGCTTGATTTACCCATACTTTTTTTAAACCTAGCTCTAAACAAGCTCTGTATCTCATATTGCCCCCTAAAATAATCATGTTTTCATCAACAATTATTGGGCGTAACTCTAACATTTCTGGAAAATCTTTTATAGACTTTATTAAATTTTTAAATTTTTCGTCTTTAATTAATCTTGGATTGCTTGGATTAGTTTTGATTTTTTCAATTTGAATTTCTTTTTTCATGTGTGTAATAAAATTTTATTTTATAAGTTGTGTTTGTGACCCAAATATTCATTTATTTTTCTTCTTCTTTTATTTCAGAAAGACTTCCGTCTTCAATATTAACACTTACTTTTCCGTAAGTCTCTTCTAAAGTTTTTTGAAATTCAGAAAAATCTTGCTCTAGTTGTGCCGCTTGTGATGTTAAACCTAATTTTTGCACTTCAATTCTTCCTATATTTATAGTAATATCATTTAATTTCTTAACGTGTTCTTGTACTTTTTCTAAATCTTCTTTATTTAAATGTGTTGGCTTGCTCATGTTTTTTTATTTTTTAGTTAGTGTTGGCTCTGTTCTAATTAAGGTTGGAAAACCAGTAGCCTTTTTCTCCACCTCTTGCATTTCTTCGCCGCAAATGCAGCGCGCATTTTTCGTTTTTACTTTTCCATTTTCTATTGTTAAAATAGATTTTGAAAGCTGTTTTGTTTTTTTACAATTGTTGCAAATAAATACAAACATAATAATAATATTTTTAGTTTTAATTTTAAAACCCCCCCCCTTACTTAATTTAGGACGTAAATACGTTT
>TARA_R110000737_G_scaffold109050_2_pt1 | contig 16186 bp, 15 predicted proteins | sample TARA_R110000737 | Tara Oceans TARA_R110000737 (sample SAMEA4398027) | marine metagenome | biome: Polar Biome; feature: [SRF] surface water layer (ENVO:00010504); material: water (ENVO:00002006), including particulate matter (ENVO:01000060) such as... | depth 5 m
ACTGAGCTACTCTCGCTTATAATTAAAATTTCAAAATACGCTACATCGTTCTGTAACGGGCGACAAATATAAAAACAATTTTTCTAATACAATTTTGAAAAGCAGAAAAAATCAACCACCGGTCAACTTTTTTATATCATTGAGTTTCATAAGCGCTTCAACTGGGGTTAAAGTATTGATATCTATGCTTACTAATTCCTCTCTAATCTGCTCAAGAACAGGGTCATTCAATTGAAAAAATGACAATTGCATTTCCTTACTGTTCATGACTTCTTTGACCTTCTCTTTGTTGGGTGCTTTTTTCCCTCCTTTACCATTTAAGTCATGACTTTCTTCCAATTTGGCCAAAATACTCTCCGCTCTTGTCAAAACTTTCTGCGGCATTCCAGCTAATTGAGCCACATGAATACCGAAAGAATGCTCACTTCCGCCTTCAATTAATTTTCTAAGAAACAGTATTCGTTTGCCAATTTCTTTTACTTCTACATTATAATTTTTTATGCGCGGAAATTGACTCGCCATTTCATTTAACTCGTGATAGTGCGTTGCAAAAAGTGTTTTAGCCTTTGATTTTGGATGTTCGTGCAAAAACTCCGCTATGGCCCATGCGATAGAAATTCCATCATACGTGCTTGTTCCACGACCGATTTCATCTAGAAGAATCAAACTTCTGTCGGAAAGATTGTTCAAAATGCTGGAAGTTTCGTTCATTTCAACCATGAAAGTAGACTCTCCCGAAGAAATATTATCCGATGCCCCTACTCTTGTGAAAACTTTGTCAAGAACTCCGAGCGTGGCACTTTCAGCTGGAACAAAACAACCCATTTGCGCCATTAAACAAATCAAAGCTGTTTGTCTAAGAATGGCACTTTTACCAGACATATTTGGCCCAGTAATCATGATGATTTGTTGGGTTTCATCGTCTAGAAAAACATCATTAGGAATGTATTGCTCACCGTGCTTAAGTTGTTTTTCAATAACCGGATGACGTCCATTTTTAATTTCGATAGTGAAAGATTCGTCCATTTTTGGTTGAACGTAATTGTTTTCTTTCGCAACAATCGAAAATGACAGCAAGCAATCCAACTGCGCCAAAAGAGACGAATTGGTTTGAATACTTTGAATGTAATCCGCCATGGAAAGAATTAATTCTTGGTATAATCTACTTTCCAAAACGTGAATTTTGTCTTCTGCTCCAAGAATTTTAGACTCGTATTCCTTTAATTCTTCAGTAATATATCTTTCTGCCGAAACAAGTGTTTGCTTTCTAATCCAGTTTTCAGGAACCTTGTCTTTATGGGTATTTCGAACTTCAATGTAATAACCAAAAACGTTATTGAAGGCTATTTTTAGGCTTGTAATTCCCGTAGCTTCAATTTCTCGAGCTTGCATGGACTCCAAATAATCCTTTCCTGAAAAAGCAATGGCGCGAAGTTCATCTAATTCTTTATTCAGACCATCAGCAATTACTTTTCCTTTACCAATTTGAATTGCAGGATCATCATGCAAGGTTTTCTCTATAGTTTGAACCAATTCATCGCAAGGATTCAATTGATCTTTAATACGTTTTAGCAAGGTAGATTTCGCAAAGGACAAATCACTTTTAATCGGTTCAATTTGCTTCAACGTACGGTGCAAACTCATCACCTCTTTTGGGTTCACTTTACCAACAGCAGTTTTAGAAATCAAACGTTCTAAATCGCCGACCATTTTGAGTCGTTCGCCTAAACGATAGCTAATTTCTTCTTCTGATTTCAATTCTTCAACTGCACCTAATCTATCTTGGATTGGTTTTAAATCCTTCAAGGGCAAAACCATCCAACGCTTCATCATTCGTCCGCCCATTGACGTGTTCGTTCTGTCGAGAATATCGATTAAGGTAGTTGCGTTTTCATGCTGTGAACTGACCAGTTCAAGATTTCGAATGGTAAATCGATCGAGCCAAACATAACGTTCTTCCTCTATTCGGCTGATATGTGTAATATGTGATAAACGGTCGTGATGCGTTTCACCCAAATAATGTAAAATGGCGCCACCTGCTATAACCGCTTTCGTCAATTCCTCAACACCAAATCCTTTCAATGATTTGGTTTGAAAATGCTTATTCAAAGTTTCGTAGGCAAAATCCGTGGTGAAAACCCAATCTTCTAAGCGAAAAGAATGCGAACTTTCTCTGTCCAATGCTTCGTAATCTTTCTGTGCTTTTTTCTGATAAATGATTTCAGAAGGCTGAAAACCTTGAATCAACTTATCCATATAATCTAGGCTTCCTTCGGCAACAAAAAATTCACCTGTGGAAATATCCATGAATGCTATTCCATTTGAATCTTTATCGAAATGAATAGCACATAAAAAATTATTTTTCTTTTGCTCGAGAACATTATCATTGAAGGATACTCCAGGTGTTACGAGTTCGGTCACTCCTCTTTTGACTATCGTTTTTGTCAGTTTCGGATCTTCTAGCTGATCACAAATCGCAACACGCTTGCCTGCCCGAACCAATTTCGGTAAATAAGTATCCAAAGAATGATGAGGAAATCCAGCTAATTCAACATTGGATGAACCGTTTCTTCGACTGGTCAAAACTATTCCTAAAATTCTAGCTGTTTCAACAGCATCTGAACTAAAAGTTTCGTAGAAATCGCCCACACGAAAAAGCAACAATGCTTGCGGGTGCTTCGCCTTGATTTGATTATATTGCTTCATCAAGGGTGTTTCTGCAATTTCTTTCGATATGGTTTTCTTTGACAAAATGTTCGTTTGTTTTTTGAGTCGCTAAGTTAAAAATGCCTTCTCGGAAATAGCTTTGTTTTTAACTCTCTTTATCAACAATCGAGGAATTTTATTAAAACAAGAATCACTTAATAAATCCTACTTTTACATAAAATTGCATGATGAATAAGAAACTTAAGCTTTGGGAATTGGATCGCGTTTCGGAAGAAACCTTCAAGCAACAGAAGAAATTTCCTTTGGTGGTAATTTTGGATAGCATCCGAAGTTTAAACAATATCGGTTCATTTTTTAGAACATGCGACGCTTTCAACGTTGAGAAAATCTATTTGTGCGGAATAACAGCAAAACCACCTCATCGCGACATTAATAAAACGGCTATTGGAGCAACTGAATCCATGATTTGGGAGCATGTAGATGACATAGTTGAATTAAGTAAAAAATTAAAATCAGACGGTTATTCTATTTGTACTATAGAACAAACTGAAGAAACCACTTTACTACAAAATATTTCAACCTTAAAGGAGGAAAAATTCGCTTTAGTTTTCGGAAATGAGGTCGATGGTGTGAATCAAGAAATTGTTGATCTGAGCGATCACGTTATAGAAATTCCACAATTTGGAACGAAGCATAGTTTAAACGTTAGTGTTTGCGCAGGCGTTGTGCTTTGGGAGTTTTCGAAGAAGTTCTTGTGAAACAAGTTGCAAGTTGAACGGCCTCTTCTAAGCGTTCTTCAAGTTGCGAGCCCTGTCTGCTTAGACTAATGCTGCATAGTTCACACATTATGACCACACAGAACTTGTAACTTTGCATTTGCAAAGCAAACAACTTGTAACTTGCAACTAAAATACATCTAGTTTGTTTATTTTTGCACTCGAATTGAAGAAATAAAAACATGATTCACACAGACATAATTATCATTGGAGCCGGACCAGTTGGTTTGTTTACGGTTTTCGAAGCAGGTTTATTAAAATTAAAGTGTCATTTAATTGACTCTTTACCACAAGCTGGAGGACAGTGTTCAGAGATTTATCCAAAGAAACCAATCTACGATATTCCTGGCTTTCCATCAGTTTTAGCTGGAGAATTGGTTGACAATTTGATGGAACAAGCGGCACCATTTAAACCTGGATTTACCTTGGGTGAAGCTGCTGTTTCAATCGAGAAAACCGATGACGATCAATTCATAGTAACAACAATTCGCGGAACGAAACACCAAGCTCCGATTGTAATGATTGCCGGTGGACTGGGCGTTTTTGAACCAAGAAAACCACCTATTGAAAATCTTACCGACTACGAAGACAAAGGAGTTGAATACATCATTAAAGATCCAGAATTCTATCGTGGAAAACGCTGTGTTATTGCCGGTGGTGGTGATTCCGCTTTGGATTGGGCGTATTTCTTGGCAGAAAAGAAAATTGCCAAGGAAGTGGTCTTAGTTCATCGCAGCAGCTCTTTCCGAGGACATTTAGATTCAGTTCAAAAAGTGATAGATCTTTCTGAAAAAGGAGGAATAAGATTGATCACAGAAGCAGAAGTGACTGGAATCAATGGAAATGGAAAAGTTGACTCAGTAGTTGTCACACATCAAAAAGATGGTGAAATGATTATAGAAACTGATCACTTCATTCCATTGTTTGGATTGAAACCAAGTTTAGGACCTATCGCTGATTGGGGGCTGGAAATTGAGAAGAATGCAATAAAAGTTGATACATTGGATTATTCAACAAACATTCCTGGAATCTACGCGATTGGTGATGTCAATCATTACGAAAACAAATTGAAACTAATTCTTTGTGGATTCCACGAGGGCACTTTGGCGGTTCAATCTGCCTTTGCTCGAATTTATCCAGACAAAAAGAATATTCTGAAATATACGACTGTCAACGGAGTTCAAGGATTTTAATTACAAAGTTGCAAGTTACAAGTTGAACGGCTTCTTTGAAGCGTTCTGCAAGTTACAAGTTTTTTAAGCAGAGTTAAGCTTCGCTTATTTGCACCTTATGCTATGCATATCAGTTGTACTTCCCATACAGAAATTGAAACTTTGCATTTGCGTAGCAAACAACTTGTAACTTGTAACTTTCAAACTTGTAACTTTATCATATGCTTTCCAAAGAAGAACTAGAACATTACAGCCGTCAAATTCGACTAGATGGTTTCGGCGAATCGGCTCAAGAAAAATTAAAATCTGCAAAGGTTTTGGTTATTGGTGCTGGTGCTTTGGGTTGTCCTGTTTTACAGTATTTAACGGCAGCTGGAATTGGAAAAATAGGGATTGTTGATGGTGATAAAATTGAAAGAAACAATCTTCATCGTCAGATTTTGTATACCGAAAATGATTTAGGCAAACGCAAAGCTGAAATTGCAAAAACTAAATTAGCCGCACTCAATTCAAACATTCAAATAACGATTTTTTCAACTTATTTAAATTCTGAAAACGCATTTGAAATTGCAAATGAATACGACATCATAATAGACGGAACAGATAACTTTCCCACTCGGTACCTTGTAAACGACCTATGTGTTCTAACAGACAAAGTGAACATTCACGGTTCCATTCAGCAATTTAGTGGACAAGTTTCCGTTTTCAATGCGGTTCTTAAAGATGGTGGTCGCAGTCCAAATTACAGAGATTTGTTTCCTATACCTCCAAATCCAAATGACGTTGTTTCATGCGCAGAAGGTGGTGTGATAGGAGCATTGCCAGGAATAATTGGAAGCACAATGGCAATGGAATGTCTAAAAATTATTACTGAAATTGGAGAGCCACTAATTGGGAAACTGTTTCAATACAATAGTTTGACCCATCAATCCCAATTGCTTAATTTTACCTTTGACGACGAAAACCCTCTCAGAGGAAATCCTCCAAAGCAAACAACGTTAATTGACTATCAACAATTTTGTGGAATTAAAACGAATAAAGAAATGAAGGAAGTTACTGTAGCCGAATTGAAATCTATGAAAGATAACAAAGAAGATTTTCAATTGATAGATGTGCGAGAAATCCATGAATTTAAAGAAAAAAATTTAGATGGTGAACTTATTCCTCTTGGTGAAATCCCTCAACGATTTGCAGAAATAAGTAAGGATAAAAAAGTTGTAATTCATTGTAAAATGGGTGGCCGTAGCGCTAATGCAATCAACTATTTGCAGCAAACGCATGGTTACGACAATCTATACAATCTTCGTGGCGGGATTATTGCGTGGTTAATGGAAATTGAGCGATAGAAAATGAGAAAAGGAAGTATAAACTATTTGATTTATTTGGGTGTTTTTTCACTCTTTGCCATTGTTGCGTTGCAGCTGATTTGGCTAAATAAAACAGTTACTCTTCAAAAAAATAGTGTTGAAATTCAGAATAGAGAGGATAGTTTAAACTTGGTCCAATTCTCCGAAAAAGCCCACCGAGCACTTCGCGATGTTCTTTCCGATGTGTCAAAGCAAAGAGGCGATAGCTCGGCCTTATATGAAGCAATTAGACAAAAAAAAACGAATTATTTCGTAGTAGATATTAACGAGGAGCTGCATCCTTTTTATTTAGAAAACCTGCTGAAAGAGAAGTTCTATAATCAGAATCTGAATCAAGATTTTCAATATGGTATTTATGATTGTTTTTCTGATTCGATTGTATATGGAAACATTATACATTACCATAATAATATAACCAACAATGAAGGTGACGACACAACCTATGTCCAGCCCTCAGAAGGGTTAAGTTGGAAAAAAGATGGACATTATTTTACAGTTTTCTTTCCAAATATTAGCGACAAGTCTGCGATAAACGAAGCAAACTTCTTCGCACCTTGGATATACATTTTACTGATAGTATTACTCGTATTTTTATTCTTCGGATTTTCTCTTTCGATTATCTTGAAACAGAAAAAATTATCGGAGGTTAAAAATGATTTCATCAACAATATGACGCATGAGTTAAAAACGCCAATAGCCACTATAGGACTATCGAGTGAAACACTTTTGAAAAATGACTATTCGAATGATCCAGAAAAAATCAAACGATTTGCAAGCATCATTCACAAAGAAAACAAACGTCTTGAAAATCAGGTAGAACGCGTGTTGAATGTAGCAAAATTGGACAAAGAACAAGTGGTTCTTAAAAAATCAACGATCAGCATCCATGAACTACTTGAAGAAGTAAAAGACAATTTTGAGTTCAATCAAGGCGAAAGAGGCGGAACCATTTCTTTGAATTTGGGCGCAACAGATGACGCGATTCGAGCAGACGAAGTGCACATTTCCAATGTTCTCTACAATTTAATAGACAACGCAATAAAATATACCACTGAAACTCCTTCAATTCATGTACGAACAAAAAATGAAAATAAGTACTTGAAAATTGAAATTGAGGATAACGGAATTGGTATAAAAAGAGAAGATATTCCTCATATCTTTGAAAAATTCTTCCGCGTTCACACCGGCAATAGACATGATGTTAAAGGCTTTGGCTTAGGGCTGTTCTACGTAAAACTAATCGTAGATGCTCACAAAGGAAAAATTGATGTTAAAAGTGCTGTTGGGAAAGGCACAACATTCACGATTTTGATACCAAAAGTCGCTTAGTTTTTAAATAAGCGGGCGCTTGGCTGTGGAAACAATCCATCCCTTGAAATTTTATTCCCCTTTTTAAAAACGACTATTCGTTCGCCAATGTATTGGTTTTCCATTATCGCGTCCAAAACAAAATAATCATCTGCTTCAAAAAGAACTTTGTAATTGCCACGAGTGGATAATTTTCCAACTTGTATATTTAAATACCCTGCATTGATTTCAATACGAATGGGGACGGAGTTAACTTGAATTAGTTTATTTCCAACTTGAATTGGATATTCATTAATTTGTCCTTCATAAGTTCCGTAATATTTACGTTTCAAACGCGTTTGAGCAGAAAGTTGCATTCCACAAAACAGAATCAAAATAAAAGACAATAGTAATTTGTTCATATCCGAAACAAATCTAAGCGTTTTTTGCACAATTCGAAAGTTTCAAATCTAAACTTTTCAGTACAGCGGCTATCTTGATTGTAAGGCACTTTTGCCATCATACCCAACTTAAAATAGTTTGGCTCTATTTCAAACTGTGAATATCTTCTAGATACAAAAGCATTTTTCACCGTTAAAAAAGTATCTAATTCCTTATCTTCGATGTCTATAACAGAGAACAAATAATCATGCAACAATATCACGATTTACTTCGCCGTATTCTTGACGAAGGCACATTCAAAGGAGACAGAACTGGAACTGGAACTACATCTATTTTTGGTCATCAAATGCGTTTTGACCTATCGAAAGGATTTCCTTTAGTAACGACAAAAAAGGTTCACCTACGCTCTATTATTGTTGAGTTACTCTGGTTCTTGAATGGCGATAGCAATATCAAATATTTGAAAGATAATGGTGTTTCCATTTGGGATGAATGGGCTGATGAAAATGGCGACTTAGGTCCTGTTTATGGTCATCAATGGCGTTCTTGGCCAGGCAAAAATGGTGAAGAAATCGATCAAATAACGAAGTTGGTGGAACAAATAAAAAACAACCCCAATTCTCGTCGCTTGTTGGTTTCGGCATGGAATGTAGCGGACGTCGACAATATGGCTTTACCACCATGTCACACCATGTTTCAGTTCTATGTAGCCGATGGAAAATTAAGTTGTCAGTTGTACCAGCGATCAGCAGACACCTTCTTGGGCGTACCGTTCAACATCGCTTCTTACGCCTTGTTGACAATGATGATGGCACAAGTATGTGAATTGAAAGTTGGTGATTTTGTTCACACTTTTGGTGATGCACATTTGTACAGCAATCACATGGAACAAACACATTTGCAATTGAGCAGAGAACTTCGTCCTTTGCCAACAATGAAAATTAACCCGAACGTGAAAGATATTTTCAGTTTCAAATTAGAAGATTTTGAATTAGAAAACTACGATCCTCACCCACATATCAAAGGCGCTGTAGCCGTTTAAATTTTTCAAATGAAAGTAGCACTAATTGTCGCGATGGACTTGGAAAGAGGCATCGGAAAGAATAATGATTTGATGTGGCATTTGCCTGCAGATATGAAGTTTTTCAAAGAAACTACTGTCGGACATATCGTTGTTATGGGTCGTAAAAACTGGGATTCTATTCCACTTCGATACCGCCCACTTTCTGATAGAGAAAATGTCATTTTGACGAGAAATAAAACCTTCAATGCGGAAGACGCAATTGTACTTCACAACTTAAATGAAGTGTGGGAAAAATACCAAAACGAAGAAGAGAAAACCATTTTCATTATTGGAGGTGGCGAAATATACAAGCAAGCTTTGGAGAGCAATTTAATTACAGAAATGTATATTACTCATGTGAACAAAAGCTACGACGCAGAAACATTCTTTCCTGAATTCGATCTTTCACAATGGAAAGTTGAGGTTATCCAAATGCACGAAAAAGATGCCAAGCATGAAACGGAGTTTCAAGTAAATAAATACACAAGGAATTGACAATTCGTAATTCGTAATTAATTATATGAAACTCTGCATAGCCGAAAAGCCTAGTGTCGCGAAAGACATCGCAGAAATCATCGGAGCCAAACAGCGCAACGATGGTTACTGGGAAGGAAATGGCTATTGCGTAACGTGGACTTTTGGTCATCTCTGTACTCTAAAAGAACCTCACGATTACAACGAGAATTGGAAATACTGGAAGTTGGAAGATTTGCCGATAATTCCGACGAATTTTGGCATTAAGGTAATAGACGACAACGGTGTGAAAAGACAATTCGCCTGCATAGAAAAACTTGTCGCTATGGCTGATGAAGTCATAAACTGCGGGGATGCTGGGCAAGAAGGAGAATTGATTCAACGATGGGTTTTGCACAAAGCAAAATGCAAAGTTCCGATTAAACGATTGTGGATTTCCTCTTTGACGGAAGAAGCGATTCGCGAAGGATTTGAGAAATTGCAAGACGGCAAAAAATACGATTTATTGTATCAAGCCGGAGCTGCTCGTGCCATTGGCGATTGGATGTTAGGCATAAACGCAACTCGACTTTTTACCAAGAAATTCGGCATGGGAAAGGCAACTTTATCCATCGGGCGTGTGCAAACCCCTACTCTAGCCATGATTGTTCAGCGACAATTAGAAATCGATGGATTTAAAGTTGAAGAATACTGGGAATTGAAAACGCTCTACCGCGAAACCGAATTTCAATGTCAGATCGATCGTTTGACATCGGAAGACAAAGCGAACAAAGGTTTAGAATATTTGAAAGACAAACCTTTTGAAATTGTCTCTTTCGAGCAAAAAGAAGGAAAAGAAGGAAATCCTCGATTGTATGATTTGACTTCATTACAAGTTGATGGCAACAGGAAGTATGGTTTTTCTGCAGATGAAACGTTGAAATACATTCAAGGTTTGTACGAGAAAAAATTAACCACTTACCCAAGGGTTGATACTACTTATTTGACAGAAGATTTACATCCGAAAATTCAGAATATTTTGCGTGGATTGAAATATTATTCTCGTTACACGGAGCAACTTTTGCAAGCTCCTATTCCAAAAAGCAAACAAGTTTTCGACGATAAAAAAGTAACAGATCACCACGCTATTATTCCAACAGGAATCGTTCCTAGTGGTATTTCACCAGCTGAACAACAAATCTATGATTTGATCTGCAAACGCTTCATTGCGGTCTTTTATCCTGAGTGTATCGTTTCTAATACAACGGTTATGGGCAAAGTCGACACATTAGAATTCAAAGCAACTGGGAAACAAATTATCTCTCTAGGTTGGCGTGAAATCTATCAAGAAGACAAAGCCAAAAAAGCCGACAAAGAAGAAGAAAAAATAATGCCTGTTTTTGAAGAGGGCGAAAGTGGTCCACACGAACCTTTTGTTCATCAAGGAAAAACTTCTCCGCCGAAATACTACACGGAAGCAACATTACTTCGAGCAATGGAAACCGCCGGCCGACAAGTTGATGATGAAGAAATGCGTGAACTTTTGAAGGACAACGGAATTGGTCGTCCTTCTACTCGAGCAAACATTATTGAAACCCTTTTCCGTAGAAAATACATAGAGAAAAAGCGCAAAAACCTCATCGCCACTCCAACTGGAATTGGTTTGATTGGAACCATTCAAAGTGAAGTATTAAAAAGTGCAGAATTGACTGGCGATTGGGAAAAGAAACTCCGATTGATTGAAAAAGGCGAATACGAATCTGAAGTTTTCAAAGGCGAATTATTCCAAATGGTTCGTGAATTGTGTGATGACGTTATTTTCAATACACATCGGCCAATTCAAATCGTTCAAGAACCAGCAAAAGCAGACGCCAAACCCAAAAAACCTCGTGTAAAAAAGGAGAAAGTCAAACTCGAAGATTTGGAATGCCCAAAATGCAAGAAAGCCAAAATCATGAAAGGCAAAACGGCCATTGGTTGTTCAGACTACAAAGCTTGCGGCTTCAAAATTCCTTTTGAATTACTCGGCAAAAAACTAACTGAATCGCAATTAACACAACTCATCCAAAAAGGAAAAACCGGAACCATTAGAGGTTTTGTTATTCCAGGAAATCCACAACCGAAGGATGCGAAATTGGTTTTGGATGAAGGGTTTAATGTTGGGTTGGGGTGATTTCCGACCCAAATGTACCTACTCCAGAAATTGACGCTTCTCACGTTAATACAGGGCCAACATTTGATTATAGTTTTAATGGAGCTAGCAAGATTAGCGGAACCTATGTTGGTGTTTATCTAGGAGTCGGTGAAGAAATAAAAATCACGAAAGGTCTTTTTGCTACAGTTGATATTGGTAAAATCGGTGGTAAATATGACTTTACGATGAGAGATGATGATAAAAATGAATTGGTTTTATCTCAAAACAGTGATTATTATTGGAATAAAAGAGTCGCATTTACCGGTTCTGCTGGCATTGGATATAGATTCTAAACAAAAGAATTAATTTCACTCTTCAAAACCTAACGTATGAAAACCACAATCATCCTATTATTCATTTTACCCTTTTCTCTTTTCGCACAAGAATTCGAAAAAGAAAAGGATTTTCATTTTGGAATAATGGGTCAAATATCCGTTTCAAGCTTTCAAAAAAATGGCATGGAAACTACCTTATTCGCTGAATACAAAAAACATCAAGTCGGAATTGGAGCTCGACCTTTTTTTATTAAATCGTATGACAATTACTCTATAATAGATTCATCCTCAAATAGTTCTATTGCATATTTGCTTTAACCTACATTGCCGCTATTTTATTTTTGATAAGGCAAACCGTTTCAACACTTCTATTCAAATTTCATCAGAAATCTATAAATCTGAAAATAAAGGAAACTATTATTACAATTCAATAAACAATTACCCAATTGGACCAGCTTTCAGTTATAGTTTTAATGCCTTAATGGAGTCAAAAAGTTCATTTATCAATTTATACTTGAGTATCGGAGAAGAGGTAAAACTGTACAAAGGATTTTTTGTTACTGCGAATTTTGGTTTAGGTAAACTGATTGAAAAATCAACATACACTATTAAGGACTTGGATAAGGACGAGTTGGTATATAAAATAGGGACAAACGATAAGTTTGAAGTGCAGAGAAAATTAGCCTATACCTTGTCATTGGGTGTTGGATATCGTTTTTAATCTTATTTCCTAAATATATAGTTCCGCATTCTATTTATCTGACCAAAAAGGAATAAATTTGAAAAAACAATATAAGCCTAAAAATTATGAAAACAACTTTACTTCTCTTCGTTTTTGCCTCATTCATATTAAATTCGTTTGCCCAAAAAGTAAAATTTGACAAAGAAGTTGCCACGATAGATGGAACTCCTTTTGTGAAATGGTACAACGAGGACAATTTAAGTGTTTCTATGTCAGCGCTAAATACAACTACCGAAGAGATTTTTGCACAATGGATGCACTACAAAGACCCTAACAATGTTTCTCAAGCGAATCCAGAAGGTCGGGTAAGTTGGGTAGAATTGCATTTTTTAACCTTGGACATAAAATTCGAAACCAACAATACGAACCGAAAAGATTTAGTCAAATTTTTGCAGTCAAACAATGTCTATGTTAATGGAGAATTGAATGAAGAAAATGTGCGTCATTTGGCAAAAAAGTATGGGACTAAATATTCTGATGGTCGTCCGGGGGGCAATGTTAAGGTTATTGTAAACAAGTAGGGTTTATGTTGTTTTTATAGAATATTCTTGAACACTGTTATAAAGAAATACCCATAGTCTTTCAATATTTTTGTAGTATTGGAGAATAACAAAGAAATCTTCAAATTATGAGTCCAATTGTAAGAAATATAATAGCTGTTATTGTAGGAATAACTATTGGTTCGATGCTAAACATGGCTCTAATTATGATCAGTAGTAGAGTTATCCCATTGCCTCCAGGCGTTGACCCTACTGATATGAACAGCTTGAAAGCAAATATTGCTTCTTTTCCAATAAAAAACTTCATTTTCCCATTCCTAGCGCATGCATTCGGAACCTTAATTGGCGCATTTGTTGTTACAAAAATTGCGGCTACAAATCAATTTCGTTTAGCCATGACTTTAGGGGTTTTTTTTCTAATAGGAGGAATTTTGATGGTGACTGATTTACCTTCACCAATGTGGTTTAACGTATTAGATTTGGTTGGCGCTTATATTCCAATGGCTTGGATAGGTTGGAAAATGGCTAGAAGTAAGAAATAAAACTTGATATTTTAAAGAACAAAAGTAGTATGACTCAATAAAATAACGACCTTTGTCCCTTCAAAAACCATCAATGAATTCCCCTGCAAATCAATACATTCCTACACTAGATCAGCATAAAAAAGACTACTCTAAGATTAATTCTACATTCAATCTTATCAGCGCGGCTCGTTTAATTCTTGCCCTTTTAATAATCCTTTTTGGCTATTACTTTTTCAAAAATTTTTCACCGGTTTTCGCTGTTTTGACATTAATCGCAATCGTCGGTTTTTCTATTTTACTTAAAATCCACAGTCGACTTTCCTTTAAACGCAAAATTGCCAAAGCACATATCGAAATCAACGAAAACGAACTCGCTTTTCTAAACGAGGAAAAAATTCCGTTTGATGACGGCGCGAATCATGTGAATCCAGGTCACGCCTATTCTTACGATTTGGATTTCTTCGGACACAAATCAGTTTTTCACATTCTGAACCGAACGGCAACCTTTATTGGTTCAAAGTTTTTGGCAAAAAATCTTCAAACCCTATTATCGAAAGAAGAAATAGAGCGAAATCAAGCAGCAATTCAGGAATTAACAGCTGATATAACTTGGCGACAAGAAATATACGCTTTGGCCACAATTACAAATGATAGCGATCAAACCTTCCGAGAAATTCACGGTTGGACCAAGACCGATAAAAGTTTGCAATCAAAATCTTTGCAAATAATTTCTTACTTGTTTCCAGCCATGTTCCTTGGATTATTTGCCTACAATATGATTTTTGATGCTGGATTGGGAAATTGGGTTATTGCTCTTTTCTTATTGAATCTTGCCGTTCTCGGAAATCAATTGAAAACGATAAAAAAAGAATTATTGGGTTCGACAAAAATTGATAAAATTCTAAAAAACTACAGCCTTATTCTTCAGAAAATTGAAGAAAAGAATTTCACTGCCTCTAAACTAAATGATTTAAAAAGTCAGCTAAAAAATGAGCATGAAACAGCCAGTTTAGAAATTAAAAAACTGTCGTCGCTTTTTGGTCAGTTGGAAAACATACTCAATCCAGTAGGCGCAATTTTCTTAAACGGATTTTTTCTTTCACATATACATACCTTGCGTGGTTTTCGAAAATGGAAACATAACCATGCGGATAAAATCATGGAGTGGCTGGACGTAATTGGTGAGTTCGAAGCAATGAATTCAATTGCAAATTTCTCATACAACAATCCAGAATTTTCTTTTCCAAGCATCAATTTAAATTACGATTTAAGTTTTGAAAATCTGGGCCACCCTCTTTTAAACAAAGAAAAACGAGTAACAAGTTCCGTAGAATTCACGAAGCAGAAATTCATCATTCTCACGGGTTCCAACATGTCAGGAAAAAGTACTTTCCTTAGAAGTTTGGGTGTAAATATGGTACTTGCAGGAATTGGCGCTCCAGTATGTGCGAGCAAAGCAAGCTTCCATCCTATTCCTGTTTACGTTTCCATGCGTATTTCCGATTCATTAAACGATAGCGAATCTTTGTTCTTTGCCGAAGTAAAACGCTTGAAAGAAGTGATGGACGCGGCAGAGAAAGAAATCTGCTTCGTACTTTTGGATGAAATTCTTCGCGGGACCAACTCCGACGACAAGCGCACTGGAACGGTGAAAGTGGTCAAAAAAATAATAGCGAAAAATGCCATTGGTGCCATTGCAACGCATGACTTGAAAGTATGTGACACAACAGCAGAATTTCCAAATCAATTGACCAACAAATGCTTTGAAGTAGAAATCGTCAACAATGAATTGTACTTCGACTACAAACTGCGCGAAGGTGTTTGCAAGAACAAAAGCGCTACCTTTTTGATGGAGAAAATGGGCGTAATCTAAAAAACTTTATTCTAAAATATTTTTTCTTAACTTTCCAGTTGAAAAATTACATCCCATTATGAAAAAATTATACGCCCTACTTTTTGTTTGCTTAGGAAGTTCTTTCGCATTTTCACAAGTCGCTTTTACTATAGTATCGCCAGCTTCTATTTCAGGTGGTTATGAATTTACTAGTAATGGCGATGCACCCAACTGGGGATTGCCGAATTTATTAAATCCAGCAGATGCTATTCTAGACACAGTTGTAATATACGAAGATGCAACTCCGGGAATTAATGCGCAAGGAATACCTTTCGCTAACGAGGCTTGTGCACCAGCAATAAATAACATAGCAGGCAAAATTGCTTTAATCTATAGATATGATGGAGCGTCAACGAACGATTGTTACGCTGGAACGAAAGTCCTAAACGCCCAAAATGCAGGTGCAATTGGTGTAATTTTAGTAAACCGTGTTGACGGAGTTTATGGTTACGATGGAACTCTAGACGGACCGCTAACCAATATTCCTTTTGCTTTCATAGGCAAATCAGACGGCGCAATAATTCGTGCAAGAATAGAGGCAGGTGATGACGTTGTTGCATTTCTAGGAAATAAGTTAGGGCTTTACGGGAATGACGTTGGTATTGTGAAAAATCAAACTCTTGCTCCTTCAATTTCTGCAACCGCAGCCATAACTGCAGCTAGTTCTTCTGAATTTGGGTTTGACATTGGAACGAAAATTTTCAATTACGGATCAAGCACACAAAGTGGATTAAATTTAACAGCTACTGTTACAGGTCCCGGTGGAACTTGGACGGAAACTGCCGGCCCTTTTACATTAGCAATGGGCGACTCAGTTGATGTTTTCACAGGAGGAACAAACAACATTCCTGCATTTACATTGTCTAGTTA
>TARA_R110000737_G_scaffold338592_1_pt1 | contig 16107 bp, 27 predicted proteins | sample TARA_R110000737 | Tara Oceans TARA_R110000737 (sample SAMEA4398027) | marine metagenome | biome: Polar Biome; feature: [SRF] surface water layer (ENVO:00010504); material: water (ENVO:00002006), including particulate matter (ENVO:01000060) such as... | depth 5 m
GCTGTAATAGGTTGATGATGGAATGTCCCATCATGGGACAAAATGGAACTGGAGATCACCATGATGCTTAGGAAAATGCCCATGGAGTACGCCAAAGAGGTGATGCGGGAAGTCCCCGAAATAGATCTCGATACATTAGAGGAGGGATTGATGGAGAGGTTCGGGGTACCCAGAAAAGGGACAGGGGCCGGAGGAAGTCTGGGATGGATGGAAGAAGTACTCATGAGGGTACAGCAGTACCAAAAGGAGGAGTCCTTGATTGCCCTACGGGCTAACCGTAAGGCCGCTTAGATGCATCCTCTCCATACTCAGATCACTTATTCAAAATGTCCCATGATGGGACAAAATGGAGACTGTCATGCTATACACATACGATGAAAATACCTTCGGTGTTATGTACAAAGAAACGTGGGGTTATGCTCCTACGGATCACATATTCTATGAATCAGCCACTTGTAGGGATGAAAAGCAAGTGATGTGGGATGCTTTACAGGATGCACACACTGCTGCTAGTGAACACTTTCGCCAGAATGAATATGAATCGATAGAAGAATATGAAGCGGAAATTACGTCTTGGGTAGCGGCGGGTGCTATATCCCGAACTATGGCTATTTATTGGATAGCTCACACGTACGAAATTGAAGACCCGGATGAACTAGTATGGATGCTTGGTCTACCCCAAGACTTTCGCAAAGAAATAATTCGGGCTATGGAGTCCAGTGGGCGGGGTATTGATGGTGGAGGTACGGCGTGATGAGTTCCGTATTGGTGGGTATTTTTGAAGTGTGCGCCGTGGCTATGGCGATCTGTGTGATCCTCATGGTGGCTTGGATATGGATTTACAATGTAACTGCGGTGGTAGTGTAATGGGATTAGTTGTGTACAATGGGCCAAGCCTGCTAAATGGTGCTCCCATTATCAATGTGCTAACAGGTTACGAGGATACTTCTGCTAATTCAAAGACAGGAAGCGCTGTACAGTCTTGGATATTGATGAGAGACGTTGACCCTCGTGATGCCAACAAGAGTGGCCAGGATGAAGCTATCTGTGGTCATTGCCCACTTAGAGGTGTTGCTAACGAAGACCCTAAGCGCAAGCTAGCTAAGGATAGACCTTGTTTTGTAGTTATTGCTCAGGCTCCATTAATTGTGTGGAAAGCCTTCCATCGTGGTATATATGAAACGGTTACGCCAGAGGAAGCAGCGCAACGGATTAAGGGAAAGGTATTGCGTATAGGTAGCTATGGGGATGGTGCTGCTGTACCTATACCTGTATGGAATCCGCTAGTAGCGGCTGCTAGTAAACACTTAGGCTACAGTCATCAAGCTGAATACAGTAGTTCAGCATATAATCCATCCTTATACATGCGTAGCGTTCAATCACTAGCTGAAGCTAGGCTAGCCTGGGCTAAGAAAGAGCGTACCTTCCGTGTGGGAGATCCGGCAACTATACAAGATGAGGAGTTGTTATGTCCTAACGTTACCCATGGTGTACAGTGTGTTGATTGTGGGCTTTGTAACGGCACAAGACCGGGAGTGGAAAAGCAACCAAAATCAATCTTTATTCCCTCGCATGGTAGCGGTGCTAAGTACGTCACTCAATATGCGTAACAAAATGTCCCATCATGGGACAAAATGGAGATTACCATGAAAATCACACGAACTTCAATGTTGACCGACAAAGTGCATACCATGGACATACCTGTAACCATGAAAGAGTTGTGTAGGTACTACGAAAAGAGAGAGCACTTGCAATCTGTGTGGCCACATTTACCAGCACATCAAAGAGAGTTCATTAAGACTGGCATCACAGATGATGAATGGAATACATTAATGCCGGAGGAACGGTGATGGAAGGTGTCATACTTGTACTGGTACTAAATGTGCTGATTTATGTGGTAGCCAAATTAGCGGCTCAGTAACCACATACAACGGGAGTTAGAACAATGCGTAACTTCACTGCAGAAAATACCACGGGCTATACCGCAGCCCAATTGGTTGCATTAAATGTAGAGTGTGACGAGTGCCTTACCGGATTAGACGGACCCGCTCGTTTTGATGCCTTCAAAGCTTTTGAACGGGAGGTAAGTAGACGTGCTGTAAGTGCCGCTTTGCAGACACGCTTTCCAGGTATGATAGGAAAATTTGAGGTCATCTAAAATTACTGGAAAGCACAAGGAAAATAATGATGCTTGACATACCGTCACCAGATGGACTATTCTTAGGGTTATTAATCGCAGGGCTAGGCTTTTACGGTCTAGCGTCTCGTAACAAGGGAGTAACTAACATGAAAGATTATTCAACCATCCGAGAGTTAGCAAAGCTAGAACGTGTTCCTTACACGGTTATTCAAGGTTGGGTACGTCATGGCTATGTGAAAGCGATACGTGCCGGGCAAGGTGGTGACTGGCGTGTCTCAGGAGAGAACGGGACGCTGTGCCATCACACAGTGGTCAGTAACTTAGATGTTTCTAGCCTAGCCGGTGGCTGGCGGGCGCGTAATGGTGTACCTAAGTACTTAACTGTGAGTCAACGCAATCGATACGTTAAAAAGCAGAAGGGTATAGAGCGGCAAAAAGCACGTTCTTCTAAAGAGTTCACACGTAAACTTGACAGTGCATGGCATGACAGTTTTGATTACAATTTTGATCTTCTCATGCAGTCTCATAAGAAATAATAACCCCAGTAGGAGTGTACGCTATGCCATTTGATGGAATTTACAATGACTACGGTCAAGCTGACTTCACAGTGTCACGTTTGCCTACTCGCCTTTTCGGTAAGGATTACGTTCAGCGTGATGACACAGGGCAAGTGATTGGCATTGTAGGTAGTACAAGTGCCAAGAGGACCGGGTATAAACCGCTGCTAGAAGCACTACGTAAAACTGTTGCCGAGATTGTACCTGAGTGGATGGAAGCTGTGGAGATTGAAACACGGGTATCTAGAAGTGGGGCATTCTGCTTAGAGAAGATGACCTTCCCACGACAGGCTACCCCGGTAGAAAGCAAGCGACATCAGACAACGTTGATGCCACAGGTAATCTACTGGTCATCCTTAGATGCTTCTACGTCTAACAACAGCATTGCGGGTGCAGTGGATAGCTTCTGCACCAATGGCTTGTGGACAGGTCAGTTGCAACACTTTAAGCGGAAGAGTACCAAGAACTTTGAAGAGGGTAGCTTTGCTCGTGAGATTGAGCAGAGCAAGGATACCTTTATCCGGCAGGTTAATTACTGCCGACATCTGGCACAGAGTGAGGTAACGTATAGCCAAATTGAAAAAGTCACTGAAGATTTGTTTAACAAAAAGATGGCAGGGCAAATGCTTGCAACTATCATGGAGGAAGTCAGCGTCCGAGGTAGCAATGTCTTTGCAATCCATAGTGCATTCACACACTACGGCTCCCATTCGAGTCGATTTGGTTTCCGTAAAACGTCGCAGGATAATCTTGTCGAGCGGCAGTTTTCACGGAACTTAGCGGTAGCAAAGTGGTTGGAGCATCCTATATTCCAAGCACATGCTGCATAACAAAAGGGTAACTCACATGAGCAACACATGGAAGTACGTAATAGCTGGCCTAGCCGTCTTGCTGCTATGTCTAGTGGCAGCATCGACGGCACGAGCAGCGGAGCAGGCATGCATGGAACTAGACATAGCAACTAAACAGTTGGAGGAAAACCATGGTGAAACTCCTATCTTTCTAGGGGTATCCCGGTCAGGTTACCTAGTCATGCTCTTCCTCAATCGAACGGAGGGGACGTGGACAGTTGGTAGAGTAATGCCTAAAGTAAGTGATGCCATTTGTATTCTTGATGCAGGTAATTCCGGTTACATGCAGAATATAAAGGGGAATACAGATGGATAGTTGTGGAGAAGAACCTGACATGCTCCACAAGGTATATCACTTTGCAGGTCATGATACCTACGTAGAAGTAGAGGAAGTTGGCAACGGATGGGTGCATACTCGAATTATGCACTCAAAGAATTACAACCGTCCTAATGATTTCTATGCGGTTTATCGGAGTGTATACGCCTGCCCCAAGGAAGACTTGCCTGGGGTGATAGCCAAGGCACAGTCAAGTGACCATCGTCTTTGGGGTTCCTCTGACGAAGACTACTAGAATGGGAGTTACAAAAGTATGGCGCGTGCAAAGCAAACGTTACGTGATGTTGCAAAGAAGTTCTTTGACTCACCAGAGTTCTACCGAACCAAAGAAGGGACACAACACGACTACCGTAGGTTTATCACAGTCATGCTTGCTGACGTAGGAGACATCCCATTAAATGATATCCGTAACATACAGGCTAAAGATGCATACGAGCTATGGCTAGGCCGTGGTCGTCACATGGCTAACCATATAGTCACTGCGTCTACCCGACTGTGGAACTACGGACTGTCGGAAGAGTTGATGGATAGGAGCAATCCCTTTGCATCTATCACGAGGGTTGCAACACGACCAAGAAAGGTTGTATGGTCAAAGGAGCAAGTCACTGCCTTCTTAGCGTATGCCTACCAAAAATTTGAGTACCGCAACGTAGGTTTGATTGTGCAGATGTCATATGAGTGGGGCCAACGATTAGGGGACATGCGCCTACTTACCTGGGATGCAGTAGACTTAGACCAGTGTCGTGTAGACATTGAGCAGTCAAAGCGAGGGGCTAGTGTTCATCTACCAATATCTGAAGATCTTACCGCTATGCTATTGCAACAGAAGGAAGACTTTGATTTTCAGAAATGGGTAGTGCCTAGAGTAGTGCCAGAAGGTGGTGCATATCATCCGTATAGTTTAAAGTCTCTCTCCTACACAGGTAGGCGAGTGATACAAGGTGCGGGTTTGCCTGACAAACTTCGCATGATGGACTTACGGAGGACTGCTACTACAGAAATGGTGGAGGCAGGGGTATCGTTACCCCAGATCATGGCAGTGACAGGACACAGTAATCCGCAGTCGTTAATGCCTTACATGAAGAATACTTTTAAGAGTGCCTGTAGTGCGTTACAGGCTAGAAAGAATGGTGACACATGATCCAAGAAAAAGAGTGGATACTTCTGCAAGACGAACTCCCTCGCATAGGTTGCGGTTGGCGTCAACTCGACGTAACGTATGGCCGCAAGTGGGTGTATATTGTGTACACTCCTATCCCTGGCTATCAAACAACCAACTACAAGGTTCCGTTTAGCAAATGGAATGCACTACTTGCTGGCACTACTCGTCATCGTAAACGTAATGGTGTAGAGGGTACTCGACATGTATAAAGAAATGATACACACTAAACGTCCTATACTACAGGTTATTAGAGCTAAGTGTATTGACTGTTGCTGTGGAGACAGGAGTGAGGTAAAACGCTGTGCTATTACTGATTGTGATCTGCACCCTTACAGGCTAGGTAAGAATCCCTTTAGCACTAGGGGTGCAGGAATGACACAAGATCGTAGGGACGCTGCTGCCGAACAGCTTGCTGAATACCGCAAGAGAAAGAAAAAAGAGGATGCTTCCTGACTACATATCCTGTATAGATGTACCGGTTGGAACGTCAGTTAGAGATAACTGTCCCGTCTGTAAGGGGTACAATTCTCTTTCTGTTTCCAACCTAGACGGACACGTTGTGTGGAATTGCTACAAAGCAGCGTGTAAATTACGAGGTGCGGATAAGACATCTCTAACTGCTGATGACATCAAAAGGAGATTATATGGACATGTTAAAGCAAAATTATCTTTCGACATGCCGGAACACCTGGTCTCTTGTAAGCGCTCCCGTGTGGCGATGGGTTGGCTGCGTTCATGGGGTATTGAAAGCCAAGAAAGTCTACTACGATATGACCTTCTGGAGCATCGCGTTGTGTTTCTTGTTCGCCATGACAATGCTGTTGTGGATGCCGCAGGTAGATCATTAGGAAGGCGTACCCCTAAATGGAAGAGATACGGAAAAGAAGCCTTGCCATTCTTTCATGGCCGTGGTAATGTGGCTGTGGTTGTAGAGGACTGTGTGAGTGCTTCGATAGTTGGCACAAGTCAGCGAACTGGTGTAGCACTAATGGGAACTTCGATGTCCAACGAACACATGCAGTACTTATCTCAGTTCTCTACAGCTATCATTGCATTAGATCCTGACGCCCTACCTAAAGCTGTTGAGATGTGTAGAGACCTACGACCTTATGTAGATACTGTTAAGGTACTTAGATTAAAAGACGATCTTAAGTACAGAAATGAAGACGACCTCATCAAGTTGGAGAACATGCAATGGAATTAGCTCTGGTACGTAGCCTCATGGACAAGGCATTTTACGAGGATCATAGGGGTGATCGCTGTCCTATCACGTTGTTCTCCAAGGATGTGCAGAAGATTAAGATGACGCTTGACAAAACTATGGAGCAGTTTGACAGAAGTTTAACACCGGATGAAGTGCAGGCAGTATTCATCTCTGACAATCCTACAATGACCACTGCTAATAAGAATAAATACCTAGATATATTTGCAGCTATCAAGAGCGAAACTGCAATGGGTTCTGATATAGCAGAGTCAGTGTTGTCTAAGCTATTTCAGCAGGTAATCGGAGAGGAGATATCTAACTTAGGATTTGATTGTATTAACGGTACACTTAAGAATCTGCAGCCACTACACAATCTATTGGAGAAGTATAGCAACGACTTCATACCGAAGGTCACAGTTAAATGGGAAGACATATCGCTAGACACACTGTTAGCAGATGAGCAGAGTAAGTACCGTTGGAAGTTTAATCTGTCATCTCTTGCCAAACGTATACCTGGGGTAAACGCTGGTCAGCTTATTGAGGTTGGTGCGAGGCCCAACACAGGTAAGACATCTTTTCATGCCAGCATTCTGTCAGGTAAGGATGGCTTCATTGAGCAGGGTGCAAGTTGCGTTGTGCTGCTGAATGAGGAGAAATACAGTAGAGTTATCTTGCGTTATCTTAACGCAGCTACTAATGAGAGTAGTGAAACTATTACTAAAGATAAGCAACGCTACTATGATTTCTGGGTTAACGAACGGAAGCCTTTGCTTAAAGTGGCAGACGGTTCTGATAGGCAGATGTCCTGGGTAGAGTCTGTTTGCAAGTACTACAACCCTGACATACTTGTACTAGATATGGGGGATAAATTTGCAGAGACTAACACAGCATTACGTAGTGACGAGTTACTGAAACGTAATGTAGTTTACGCTAGGCAGATAGCTAAGAAGTACGAGTGCTGTATCTTCTACATGTCGCAGCTATCTGCAGAAGCGGAGGGTAGAGTTAAGCTGGATCAAAGCATGATGGAAGGTTCCAAGACAGGCAAGGCTGCAGAGGCAGACCTCATGCTGCTTCTTGCTAAGAACCCAAGTATCTCCGATGATCCTACAGCGGATCAACAAGATCCATTTAGGTACGTTAATGTGGTCAAGAACAAGCTGAATGGTTGGCACGGCATCATTACATGTGAGTTTGATCATACTAAATCTGTATACACATCGTAAGGAGAACTAAGTGTCAAATTTCTATATCCCACCAGCTAAAAAAGAACATGTGTTTGCACCCTTTGGCCCCTCTATCGGTTACCTAAAGCTGTCGGATGAGTTCGTTCAGCAAACTAACCAGCGAATAGACGAAGACTTGCCTGACTTGCAAGACTTTTCTAGTAACCTTGTCGGTAAAGTTGCACAAGAAGTTCTGTTTAACAACGAGATAAAGACGTTGTTTCTTAACGAGACAAAGGGATTTGTCGCAAGGTATGTACAGTCTGCTGAAGTCCGCAACTCCATGGGAACAAGGCGACTAAACTCTAAGGATAACACATACGGGGTAGAAGTTGTGGCGGGTTGGGTTGTTCGCCAGTTTGAAAACGAGTATAATCCGTTACACATTCATCCAAACTGCACACTCACCTGTGTAGGATACTTGAAGTTGCCAGACAACATTGACGAGGAGTGGGAGGAAGACTATAAAGACAACCATCCCTCTAACGGACATATTCAGTTTGCACATGGTACTCCCTCACATTGGAGCTTTACAAACTTTATGGCCAAGCCCAGGGTAGGTGACTTCTACCTATTTCCCTCTGACCTTTTCCACTGTGTGTATCCCTTTAAAACTGTAGGCGAGCGGAGAAGCTTCAGTGCTAACCTAAACTTCCTAGAAAAGCCTAACACGGCATAGGAGAAATCCAATGAAACTAGTGCTTGATGTAGAAAATACGGTATGTAAAAGAGATGGAGTTATGTACCTCGATCCCTTTGAGAAGGAGAACAGTCTTGTTATGGTAGGCGTTCTCTCTGACACCTATCCCACTCCGGTAATTTTTACCTTCGATCATTCCGGTCACAGCCCTACGTTAGACGGACGCGAACGACTACAATCCTACCTAGATAGCACCACTGTCTTGATAGGACACAACATATCGCATGACTTGATCTGGCTGTGGGAAGCTGGGTTCACATACAACGGTGCTGTATGGGACACCATGATTGCTGAGTACATCATGCTACGGGGACAGAAGGCTCCACTGTCACTTGCTGCATGTGCTATTAGGCATGAACTAGACACAAAGAAAGGTGACACCCTAAAGAACTATCTTAAGGAGGGAGTATCTGTCCGCGACATACCCCATGATGAGTTGTCTATGTACTTAGAGTCCGATCTTAAAGCTACAGAGCAACTCATGTTAGTGCAGCGGAAGCGTATGTATACGGAGGACATGTGTACACTAGAAAATACACTTGTGTTGTCAAACGAAATGACGATAGCACTGACGAAGATGTATCGCCGTGGGTTCAAGGTTGACCTAGAAACACTGGCTAGTGTGCGTGAGCAATTCGTAGCAGAGCGTAATGATATTGTAGAGTATCTAGAGTATGCGATTAAGGATCTTATGGGGGACATTCCTGTAAACCTTGCCAGCCCGGAGCAACTATCCGCTGTTATATATAGTCGCAAGCCAAAGGATAAGAAAGTGTGGGCTGACTTTGGCCTAGCTAGAATGAGTGAGCAAGAGTTTAAAAATATAGTATCGACACAGACAGAGCCTGTTTACAAGTCTTACCTACGTAAGTGTACCCCTTGTTGGGGAACTGGTCTTACCCGAAAGAAGAAGAAGAATGGTGAGTTGTATAAAAAGCATAATAAGTGCAGCATTTGCATTGGCAATGGGTATACTGTTGTTAGGGGTAGTGATGTTGCCGGTCTAAGAATTACCCCACCGTATAGCCGCTTCTATGCATCCCATGGTTTTGTTACCGGTAAGAGTGCCTTGGAGTATCTAGGTAGGTTAGCCCTGCAGTATGACAAGACAGAAGTTGGAACCTTTCTAGCAAAAGTTCAGCGGCTGTCAGCGCTAGACACCTACATCAATTCCTTTGTAGATGGTATTAAGAAGCACGTTAAAGAAGACGGGTTTCTTCATGTCAGACTTAACCAGCACATGACATCTACAGGTCGGCTCAGTGGTAAAGAACCTAACATGCAGAACATGCCACGCGGTGGTACCTTCCCTGTTAAGAAAGTGTTCGTGTCTAGGTGGGAGGGAGGTAAGATACTAGAAGCTGACTTCGCGCAATTGGAGTTCCGAACTGCAGCCTTCCTGGCACAAGACGATGTTGCTATGAAGGAAGTAGCAGAAGGCTTTGATGTCCACGCATATACAGCATCTGTTATTACTAACGCGGGGCAAAAGACATCTAGACAGGATGCAAAAGCGCACACCTTTGCCCCTCTATACGGAGCCACAGGTTACGGAAGAACTAAAGCGGAAGCTGCGTACTACGCACACTTTGTAGCTAAGTACTTAGGTATTGCTGCATGGCATCAAGAGCTAGCACGGGACGCCTTAAATAAAGGTACTGTTAGTACACCTTCAGGCCGCGTGTTTACCTTTCCCAACGTGCAAAGAAAGATCAACGGTACAGTAACGTACTTTACACAGATTAAAAACTATCCCGTACAGTCCTTTGCCACTGCTGATATCGTACCACTAGCCTTCCTAGAGATAGACAGGCTACTGCGCTTTCACAAGTCGTGCATTGTTAACACTGTACATGATAGTATCGTGGTTGATGTTCATCCATCCGAAGAGGGAGAAGTTAAGAAGATCATAACAGTGGTAAATAATACGCTAAAAGAACTAATAAATCTACGGTGGGGTGTTGACTTCAATGTACCACTTGTGTTAGAACTTAAGATCGGTGACAACTGGCTGGATCTCATAGAAGCAGCCTAATAAAATGGAGAACACAGAATGACTAACGCTATTGCCACTATCGACACCAGTAACTACGAAGCTATGGCTCGCACCATGGGAATTTCTACAGAGGAAACTTCGTCTTCTTCTCGCCGTAGTACTTTGCCACGCCTTCGCATCATCCACTCTGGTATTATGGGGATGACTAACATCGGCGGTAAGTCAATGAAGATGGAGGTTATCCCAGGCGGAGCGTTTAAGTTGGAGATCCCTGACGGAGATACTTACTACGCCAAGGATATTGCTCTCCGCACTTTCCTGCAGCGGTTTATGTACAAGCGGTTTATTAAGGGTGATGTTAACAGTCCTAATCGTTTTGTTAAGACTGTCATGGCTGAATCCTTGACCAATGATCTTAAGGACAACGATGGTGGCTTTAACTGTGGTAAGCCTAATGGCTGGGTTAAAGACTTCAAATCACTACCTGCTGCAACACAGGATCTTATTCGGCAGATCAAGCGTACTCGTGTTGTCTTTGGCGAAGTAGAACTGCTTGATCCTACCGATGAAAATGGTGATGCAGTGGAAGTTAAAAGTCTAGCTGCTATTTGGGAGGTTGATAATCGTACCGCCTTCAAAACGATTGGCGATGTCTTTGGTGGCCTCAACAAGAAGCGAAAACTACCCGTCGAACATTCCATTAAAATCTCTACTGCAGAAGTACCTCTACCAAACGGCAGTTCCTACTTTGTACCTGAAACTGACGTAGACATGTCAAATGTTCTTACTGTTACTGATGCAGATCAGGAAACCTTTTCTGGGTTCATGGAGTGGGTAACTTCGTACAATGAATACATCGTCAGGACTTGGTCAGAGAAGAACACAGATGCTATGTCAGAGGCTGACGCTGTTCTAGCAGACGACATGTCTAACATCTTTGAACAAGAGGGTGGGATACCCTTGTCATGAAGCATCCTGCAGAGGTAGCTCTTACCGAGTATATGGAAACCGCATCGGCAGGAAAGTCTACCATCTCAGATGCTACCGTAGAAAATATAGCAAAGGGCATAGCAGACTCAGTGCGCCGTCAGTTTGGCAGTCAAGTTGACAGAAGCCATTTCAAACTGCGCATGTCTAACATAGGCAGACCATCCTGTCAGCTTTGGTGGCAGAAGAACTCTCCAGAAAAGGCTACCCCACCTTCCTACAACTTCATCATGAACATGCTGCTAGGAGATATCGTAGAGGTTGTGTTTAAAGGCTTGTTGGATGAAGCAAAGGTAGCCTACCAAGATAGTGACACCGTTGAGTTTGAGGTTGAAGATACTAAAGTGAAAGGTACATACGACATCGTAATCGATGGTAAGGTTGATGACATTAAGTCTGCGTCTAGTTGGTCGTACCAGAATAAGTTTGCATCCTTTGAGACCTTAAATGCTGGGGATGCTTTCGGTTACGTAGGACAGCTAGTTGCCTATGCCGAAGCATCAGGGTACGATGTAGGAGGATGGTGGGTAGTAAACAAAGCCAACGGAGAGTTTAAGTACGTCGCTGCCGAGGGTGTTAACGTCATGGAGACAATGTACAACATTAAAAAGACGGTACGTGAGGTAAACAGTAACACCCTTATACGTCATTACGAAACTGTAGAGGAGTCATTTAACGGCAAGAGGACTGGTAACACTATCCTCAATAAGAACTGTTCCTTCTGCGCATATAAGAAGTCCTGCTGGCCTAGCATGACTACACTACCTGCTATCTTTTCCAAGGCTAAGAACCCGAAGATGGTGGACTACATTAACATTGTTGAAAGGAAGAACGCATAACATGACTTTTAGAGGCTTTACCAGGGAGTACATCACCCCCGATGGCTCTTCCATTCGCGAGGATTTACTAGGAGGTTTACATGTTGATCCTGCTACAGTAACGGAAGAGGTACTTCAACTCCGCCTGCAACACCGCCTCGCGGGGTTTAAGGGTACGTTTGGTGCTAACAAAGATGCAGAGGGGAAGGGTGACGCCTTCCGGTTTGCCATGGAATACATAGAGGAGTACGGAGAATTGCCACATGCCCCTACTGTTGTTGAGGAGATGTACCGATGAACAAACTACTACTTGGGGTATGTACTAAAGCATGAGGTATTCCCTGTCAGCAGCAGCTAGAAAGAATGGGTATAGATCCGGGTTAGAACACTCAACTGCCGAGTACTTGAAGGCTGCTAACATAGGCTTTCTTTACGAGAGTATGAAGATAGAGTGGGAAGACTTAGCATACCGTACCTACACCCCTGACTTTATACTTCCTAACGGATTGATAATAGAGACCAAGGGTCTTTTTACTGCTGCCGACAGGCGAAAACATCAGTACATTAAAAAGCAGCACCCTTTACTAGATATACGTTTTGTCTTTGCTAATAGTAGAAGTAAGCTACGTAAAGGTGCTAAGAGTAGTTACGGAGACTGGTGCTACCGCTATGGATTCTTATACGCAACCAGAATTATCCCAGAGCCGTGGCTGTCAGAGAAAGGCACGAATACACACCCTAAGTTTGTATCCTTTAATAAAAAGAATAGGAGCAAGTATGCCAGAGACATCTGAAAGTAATCCTGAAGATTACCTAATACGAGTACGCCCTGGTTTGACTTCATCCAGTTCTTGGGATGGGGCAGTATCCATTGACATAATGTGGAGTCCAAAGAACCCACTGCCTGACGCTGACTTTGACCAGCTACTACATCTATCTAAACTAATGTGTGCATCTGTACCTGTTATGGAAAGCGATGATGTTATCTCACACATACTAGAGGAGTACGTTGGCATGGTGTATACGGATGAAGAAGAAGAAGAGGGTGTTGTTACTACCGGCAATGTATGTTCGATAGAAGGCAACGTAATTAAAGTTAACTTCAAGGGGGTTCCTGATGACTGACGATATGGTGGAGAAACCTCCGCATTACAACAAGGAGGGGATAGAATGCATCACTGCTATTAAAGCTGCAACAGGTGACGGTTTTGAGTACTACCTACAAGGAAACATTATAAAGTATCTTTGGAGGTACAAATATAAAGGGAAGCCAAAAGAAGATCTAGAGAAGGCTTCATGGTATCTAAAAAGGTTGCTTGAATGTCAAGAGTGAAGTATACTTGCCGCGTCACAATAGACGTTGACGACCAAGAGTACCCTGTGCCTGTGGACGGGGACTTAAGTACCGAACTGCATGAACTTATATCCGATGTAATGCATGAATTTGATGGTATATACATGACAGCGTTAGAGATTACAAAAAGAGGAAGACTCAATGGATAACTACTTACCTACGGATTATCAAAAGTTTATTGCACTATCTCGGTACGCTCGGTGGCGTGACGACGACTCCCGCCGAGAAACGTGGTCAGAAACTGTGACTAGGTATACAAACTACCTAACTAAACACGCCAAAGATAACCATGGGTACACTATACCCTCGTCTTTGGCCAAGGAGATTGAAGACTCTATTCTCAGCTTAAAAGTTATGCCGTCTATGCGTGCCTTGATGACGGCAGGTAAACCCTTAGACAACTGCAACGTAGGCAGTTACAACTGCTCGTATCTTCCCGTAGATAATCCTCGTTCCTTTGACGAATGCATGTACATCCTTATGTGTGGCACAGGTGTTGGCTTCAGTGTTGAGAATATGTATGTGAGTAAGCTGCCTGTAGTAAACGAGAACATGGGCCAGTCGGATACCATGATCAAGGTAGGTGACTCTAAAGAAGGATGGGCTAAGTCGCTACGAGAACTTATTGCCATGCTATACGCAGGTCAAATTCCTTCGTGGGATATGACAGGGGTACGGGAGGCAGGAGCACGCTTGAAGACCTTTGGTGGTCGCGCATCTGGCCCAGAGCCACTAGAAGAACTATTCTTGTTTTGTATCGAGAAGTTTAAAGGTGCAATTGGCAGGCGTCTGGAACCGCTTGAATGCCACGACATCATGTGTAAGATTGGTGAAGTTGTAGTCGTCGGTGGTGTACGTAGGAGTGCTCTGATTAGTCTATCCGATTTAGGTGATGATCAAATGCGCCACGCCAAGTCAGGTCAGTGGTGGGAGAATGAGGGCCAGCGTCATCTAGCTAACAACAGTGTATCCTATGATAGTAAACCTGACATGGGTACTTTCATGCGAGAGTGGCTATCCTTGTACGAGAGTCAGTCAGGTGAGCGAGGAATTTTTAACAGGCAGTCAGCTAAGAAACAAGCAGGTAAAAGTGGGCGTAGGGATACCGACTTTATGTTTGGTTGTAACCCCTGTAGCGAGATTATCTTACGTCCATACCAGTTCTGTAACCTTTCAGAAGTGGTAGCTAGATCCGATGACACCTTAGAGAGCCTAAAGAATAAGGTATATATTGCTACTATCCTGGGAACTCTCCAAGCAACTCTGACTAACTTCCGCTACCTTCGTAAGATATGGAAGCAAAATACGGATGAAGAAAGACTGCTTGGTGTATCACTGACGGGCATCATGGACTGCCCGCTTCTATACGAACATGATGGCCTAGAGGAAGTCCTCTCAGCTTTGCGTACTGTAGCAGTACAAACCAATGCTAGCCTAGCTAAGAAGTTAAACATCCCAGCTTCGGCTGCAATTACCTGCGTTAAACCATCGGGAACTGTATCCCAGTTAGTGGACAGCGCTAGTGGTATTCATGCTAGACACAGTGAGTACTATGTACGTACAGTTAGAGCAGACAACAAAGATCCAATGACTCGTTTCATGAAAGACAAAGGAGTTCCTCATGAACCAGACTTTGTAAAACCCGCAGAGACTACTGTGTTTAGCTTTCCTATGATCAGCCCACCAAACGCTATCACTAGGGAACACACTTCCGCTATCGAAGATCTCAAACTGTGGCTGGCATACCAAAACTATTGGTGTGAACATAAACCTTCTGTGACTATCTCTGTTAAGAAGGATGAGTGGATGGATGTTGGTGCCTGGGTATACGAACACTTCGATGACATCTCTGGTATTAGTTTCCTACCCTACAGTGAACACTCATACAAACAAGCTCCTTACCAAGAGTGCGACAGAGATACGGTACTAACGCTGCAAGAAAAGATGCCAGATAGAGTTGATTGGACGGAGCTTACACAGTACGAGGCAGAGGATACTACATCCGGTGGTAGAGAATTAGCGTGTACTGCGGGTGTTTGTGAAGTTGTCGATCTTACCTAGAGAGGAGGTACCAGACATGGCTAAGGTAGAAGTGGGACTTGTCGTAGAAGGCGCACTGCAGGGTCACAATAACTGTGACGATGTTGAGTTTGTGTTTGAGGTGATTACAGTAGAACCCACTGACATTGCCAAGGCAGTAGAAGACGCCATGGATGCAGCCCGTGCTGCGTGGCCTTCTGCAGATGACTACTACTTAGATTACGTAAAGGAGTATCACAGTGTCCATTAAGTACAAGCCAGCCCCAATGCGTAAGGAAGAGTTTGAAGCCTTGCAGACATTGGTATTGTATAACTGGGGAGATGAACTACAACACTGGAAAGATAATGGAGAACCAGAAGAAGGTCATGTGTACTGTAGCTTACATCTATTACAGGACTATGTAAACAGGTGTAGCGGTGAGCAGCAAGAGGTGACGTAATGTTAGATCCTAGTACAGAGGGCAAGGTATGTAGTGTCTGTAAGGAGTGGAAACTTTTTTACATGTTTAGTAAACGAAAGGAGATGATTGATAAGCATAAAAGCCAGTGTAAAGAATGTGACGCCTTGCGGCGTGCTACCTACTACCACTCGCCTAGAGGTAAAGAAACAATATCCCGATATGTTATAAACAACTGGGTAGAGCTACGTATTAGGAGTGCTAGATATAGAGCAAAGAAGCGGAAATGTCCATTTAACCTAACAGCGGAATATATTAAAAGTATTGCACCGACCAA
>TARA_R110000737_G_scaffold188092_1_pt1 | contig 16065 bp, 2 predicted proteins | sample TARA_R110000737 | Tara Oceans TARA_R110000737 (sample SAMEA4398027) | marine metagenome | biome: Polar Biome; feature: [SRF] surface water layer (ENVO:00010504); material: water (ENVO:00002006), including particulate matter (ENVO:01000060) such as... | depth 5 m
ATCACAAAGTGCAGAACTTAAATTAGTACTGATTGACCAAGAACTTGATGTGAACATGCCGAGTATGTTGTTCTCAGAATTACAGTTGTTATCAGCCGGTAGAGATCATAGTAAAACAACCATAAGCGTTAGCCCAGAAAGTTTGGCATATGTTATTTTTACTTCCGGTTCAACCGGCAAGCCGAAAGGGGTAATGATCCATCATCGAAATGCGGTAGCGATGTTAAATTGGGCACGTACAGTATATCAAGATGAAGAATTAAGCAGAGTCTTATTCAGTACCTCAATTAATTTCGACCTGTCGATATTTGAACTATTTTTGCCATTATCTTTTGGTTTTACTAGTATTTTGGTTGAAAATGCACTGAGCCTGTGTGAAGGAAATCCCAAACCTTCTTTAATTAATACTGTGCCATCAGCGATTAGGGGCTTACTAAATCAAAACAAAATTCCTGATTCTGTCAAAGTTGTTAATTTGGCTGGTGAGCCATTGGCGGCAAAAGTCGTTAACGAACTTTTGGCTTTGCAGTCAGTGACCCGAGTTTGTAATTTATATGGTCCATCAGAAGATACTACATATTCGACCTTTGCAAATTTTGTCGAACCTTTACAGTGCTCTCCCTCCATTGGTCGAGTTATCACGAATAGCCAAGGCTATGTACTTGATCGGCAACTTAATCTAGTACCCTTTGGCTGTTCGGGCGAGCTCTTTCTTGCTGGCGCCGGTGTAAGTAGTGGCTATTATGGCCAAGCTGAAATGACGAAAGAAAGGTTTATTAATAATCCGTTTGGTGCTGGTACGCTGTACCGTACGGGTGATTGGGTTAGGTATAGAGAATCGGGAGAATTAGAGTATCTTGGTCGGCTAGATAATCAAGTTAAAGTGCGCGGTTTTAGAATAGAATTAAATGAAATTGAGCATCAACTAAATCAATTACCAGAAGTTGCAGAGAGTCAAGTACTGGTAGTGCCAAGTGCTAATGGCGGTAACCAATTAATTGCTTTTCTAATTGCAGAGACAGGTGTTGATAGTCAAAACCCTGAATTGGCTAAGCAACTGAAAGAGAAGCTTTATAAGCTATTACCTGAATATATGGTACCAGCAAGGCTCACTGTTTTAGAAAATTGGCTGTTATTGCCTAACGGCAAAATTGACAAAAAATCGTTAGCTAAATTATCGTTACCTCAAGAATTAACTGATAGCAGAGCGTTTAATGCACTAGAGCTTCAGCTTGCCGAAGTTTGGTCTGAATTACTTAATCGTTCGATAGCACAATTGACACCGGATGCTAATTTCTTCGAATTGGGTGGCGATTCAATTTTATCAATTCAACTGGTTTCTCGAGCGGCTTCGAAAGGGTTATTTTTTACTGTTAAAGATATATTTTCTGCGCAAACTATCGCAAAACTAACGCGAGAAACTAAACTGCAGCAAGAAGGCTATTTTGAGCAATCAGCTAGTCAGGGCGAGCAGGATTTATTGCCAATTCAAAAAGCATTCTTTGCCGATATAGAACAAAAGAATCACTACAATCAGGCCATCATTTTGAAAGTGCCTGGCAGTATTGAAAAGGAAGAGTTACAACAATTTGTTGCTACCTTGTGCGAACGTCATGACGTGTTACGATTGGCTTTTAATGTTAAAGATGAAACATGGCAAGCAAATTATCGAGCCTTATCTTCTATTGATATTGAGCAAATGATTCACGTTATTCCCTGGGATGGCGTAAATTCTGATGATATTTCACAACATGCAATTCATTATCAAGCATCATTAAATATTGAAGAGGGGCCGCTGATGCGCTGGCTCTACTTCAAACCCGAAAGTGCCGAACATGATGCCCGTTTATTGATTATTAGCCACCACTTGTTGATTGATGGGGTTTCATGGCGCATTTTATTAGCAGATTTAGAGCGCCTTTATTTACAATCTGAACGTAAAGAAGCTTTAGAATTAGCCAGTAAAACCACTTCTTATCAAGATTGGGGGCGTTATTTATCAGAATTTAGTCAAACCACTACGCTGAATAAAGAGCAAGACTATTGGCTTGATAAAGGACGTGCAAAATCCCACATTCTTGCATTACAAGCAACGAAAGCAAGGTCAATCGAAAGCGTAAAATTTAGCTTGCCTAAGACCCTGACCAGTCAATTACTGACCCAGTGTCATCAAGCTTATCGTATGAAAATTAATGAATTACTTTTATCTGCCTTGTATTTAGCGATACAAAGAACCACTGGCGAAGCTGCTTTTAGAATTGATTTGGAAGGTCATGGCCGTGAGACCTTGGATAGCGCGATCAGTTTAGACGATACTATCGGCTGGTTCACCAGCCTTTATCCCGTGGTATTAAGTTCGGTTAATCCAGCTAATATTGCCGATACCTTGTGTAGTATCAAAGATGATTACCGCAATATACCTAACCAAGGACTTGGCTTTGGTGTTTTGAAGTATTTAAATGAACAATCAGAGATAGCCGAAGTTTCTGGTAGCCAAATTCTATTTAATTACCTTGGACAGGTTGACCAAACGGTAAATGCTGAGCGTTGTTTTGATATTGCTTCAGAGTCTTACGGTGACAGTATTAGTGAGGTTAATCTACCCGTTCATGATCTTAGTATTGCTGGTATTGTAGCAGAAGGTACTATGTCGTTTACTTGGAGTTATCTGGCGCCGCGTCTCAATAGACAACAAGTTAATGTGTTAGCGGATGCTTTTATCAGTGCAGTTGAAGTGATAGTTTTACACTGTATTGAACGTCAAGAAGTACGACTCACACCGAGTGATTTTACCTTGGCGAAAATAGAGCAAGCGCAATTAGATGAGTGGCAAAAACACTACGATATCGCAGATTTGTATCCTGCCACTGGAATGCAACAAGGGATGTTATTTCATACTTTAATGGACCATAGTAGTTATATTTCCCAACTAATGTTCACTTTTAAAGGCCTTGAATTAGATCGTTTTGTCAGTGCTTGGCAATTAATGATTAGCAAATATGATATTTTGCGTACTAGTTTTGTTGGCTTAGAGCAGGGGAACCCACAGCAACTGATATCTTCGAACGCTAAGTTAGACTGGCAGGAACATGATTTACGGGACTTAACCGTTGAACAGCAGTTACAGAGAATTGATGCATTACGAATAGCAGATAAAAAACGAGGCTTCTCATTAGAACAAGCCCCTTTGATGAGAATGTCATTCTGTCTTTTAGCGGCAGGGCATTATCGCGTTGTTTGGTCTTTTCATCATGCTCTGTTGGATGGCTGGTCAATTCCAATATTATTCCAAGATTTACTACATGGCAGATGCCAGCACTGGCTACGAGCCACTGCCAGAGTCATCTCGTTATCGTAACTATGTTGCGTGGCTTGAACAGCAAGATGAGGAGTTGGCTAAAGATTATTGGCAGCAACAATTGACCCAGCTGAGCCATAAAACGCCATTGCCATTACAGGAGTATCGAGCACACTCTGACACCGTAGAAAACCATGTTGAGAGCTTCAGCCTTTCTACTCAAGAAACTAACCAGCTTAGACAACTTGCGGGTGAGTCGACAACGACTTTAAGTCTGGTAGTTCATGCTGCATGGGCCTTATTACTGTCTCGATATAGTGGTGAGAAAAAAGTTATGTTTGGTGCAACCACGTCAGGCAGGCCCGCGGAACTGAAAGATGTAGAACGTATCGCAGGATTATTTATTAATACTTTGCCGGTAGTTGTCGATCTTGATACAGAGTTAGATATAACTGGATTTTTGAAGTCTCTAGCCAGTCAGCAGTTAGAAAGGGAACAGTTTAATTATTTACCTCTGCAAAAAATCAAGCAGTTAGCTGCAACGGAACTAGATAATAGCCTTTTTGATAGTGTTATCGTTTTTGAAAATTTTCCAGTGAATGAAAATTTAACGAAACAAGCGCAAGGAGCAAGCCTTAGTATTAGTGATGTTGAGGCTGTTGAGGGCAGTACATACGGTATTGGCATTACCGCCACTGCCCGTGAATGTCTGAGTCTGAAGTTAGAAGTGCAGGGTAATTTGATGAGCCGACATAGTGCTTCATGTCTTGCACAAAGCTTTCAGTATTTACTGAGTAATTTAACGCAGGGACAACACTTACCAATAGTACAGCTCTCTTTACAAGCTGGTGGTTCAGAGCTGTTGAGCATTGACGACGGCATACTTGGTCCCGTGACAGACTACCCTAGGGAGCAATGCTTACATCAGTTATTTAGTCAACAAGTCGCTAAAACGCCTGATGCAACCGCTATTGTTTATTATGACAATGACTTGACTTATCGTGAGCTTGAGCATCGCTCTGATCAGTTGGCCGTAAGTATACAGCAGCTTATTGGTGGCGGTTCGTCATTAAAAGAAATGCCCGTTGTGCTTTATTTTGAGCGCAGTGTAGATATGGTAGTTGCGATCTTAGCCACCCTGAAAGCTGGCGGCACTTTCGTGCCTGTAGCACCAGATTGTCCAGTATCGAGAATGGCTCATATTGTCAGAGAAACCGGTGCGCGATTAATATTGTCACATCGACCTTTGTCGTTACAAGTGCAACAGTATAAAGCGCAGCACTTTAGCGATGTGCACGTGTTACTCGCTGATGAGCCACAAAAAATTTCGGCACAACTAGCAGTGACTAGCGGTGGCGAAAATCTGGCATATATCATCTATACCTCTGGAACGACGGGAACACCTAAGGGAGTAATGGTAGAGCATGGTGGCTTTGCTAATTTAGTCAATGCGTTGTCAAGACAGTTGGTGATTAAACCCAATGAAGCCACCCTATGGTTGACCTCCTATGTGTTTGATGCCTCATTGGAAGCATTATTTTTGATGTTACTCAATGGCGGCAAAGTTGTCATTCCTAGTCAACAAGACATTAATCTACCGCATGCTATCTTTGAGCAAATGGAACTGCACGCCATATCTCATCTAGTCGCCACCCCGTCTTATTTATTGGCGTTAGGCTTACCACCCTGTCATGACAATATAAATCGCGTAGTTTATGGCGGTGAATCGGCTTCTAAAGCCCTTGTTGATTTATGGGGCAATAAGCTTATTAATGAATACGGGCCAACAGAGGCAACAGTTACCACAACGCTATGTACTGATATCGCAGAACAGCAGACATTAAATTGCATCGGTGAACCCATTGATAATATGGCATGTTTTATCTTAGATAACTTAGGGCGTCCTGCTTTACCTGGTGCTATAGGACATTTACATATCAGTGGTGTTGGCTTAGCCAGAGGTTATATAAACCAGCCAGCTCTAACCGATGCGGCCTTTGTTGAGTTGCCTTTTCAATTCGATAATGGTGACGTTGGCTCGAAACGATTTTATAAAACAGGTGATTTCGTTAAACATATTGCTAACCAAGGTCTGATCTTTATTGGTCGTCATGATCAACAGGTGAAAGTTCGTGGTTACCGAATAGAACTAGTCGAAGTAGAAAACCATTTATTAGCAAATGATTTAGTTACCTTAGCCGTTGTTGATGTTCGTTGTGACAATAATGGCGTTGCTAAATTGGTGGCTTATGTTGAATTTAATAAGCAGCGATTTGAAACAGAAGTAGAAACCTCTCAGCAGCTTAAATCTCAACTTGCGGATAGTTTACCTGACTACATGATTCCAACCAGTATCATCAAGGTAACTTCGTGGCCTAAATTACCGAGTGGGAAAATCGATAAAAAGGCTTTACCTGAGCCAGAGTTAAACACTCAAATAAGCATGTTTAAAGCTGCTACCGATACAGAACAGGCATTAGTCAAATTGATTTCCGAGCTCTTAAAAGTTGATATTGATAAAATTAGTATGGCAGCCAATCTTTTTGAAATTGGTGGACATTCTTTGTTTGTCATTCGTTTAGTGGCTGAGGTCCGTACTCAGTTTGATGTAGAGCTAGATGTCAGAGCGGTATACGAAGCGAAAGAGTTAAGGGCTATCTCGTCTGAAATAGATGCGGCTGTTGCTCTTAACTTTGCACAACAACAACATAAAAATGCAGTGATAAAAAAGAAAGGCACCTTATGAGCATCAGTCAATTAGTAATAAACGCCGCGCAAGCGGGTATCTTTTTATCCGTTAATGATGGTGAGCTAGAGTTCGAAATGACCGTCGATGAGATGCCCGATGCTATCCGCGAACAACTTATTGCAAATAAACCAGCGATTATTGATTTTCTCTCGAAGAAAACCGGCACGATTGCACGAAAAAGTATCATCAAGCGACCAGCAACCGATGATTTAGCCCCCGCTACTTTTGCCCAACAACGGCTCTGGTTCATCGATAAAATGCAAGGTAACAGCCAAGAGTACCATATTCCAATGGTACTTAAGGTCTCAGGAAAATTTGACCTTGAAATCGCAGAGCAAGCGATAAGAAACGTTATTGCCCGTCATGAAGTTCTTCGCACTGTGATGGTTGAGTGCGATGGCTTACCTATGCAGCAAGTTTTAAAAGTAGAAGAGGTAGCTTTCTCTTTACCTAAACATCAATTTAGTGGTCAGCAAGAAGATCTCGATCAACGGATAATCAAGGAGATAAATCGGCCATATGCCTTGGATCGAGACCTTATGGTACGCGGTTGTTATTTTGAGTTACTGCCTGACAGCGTAGGTACCCAAGGAGTATTAGTACTTACATTACATCACATTGCTGCAGATGGCTGGTCACTGGCCATCATGACTCGTGAATTTTCCGCATGTTATGAAGCACTGCGTAACGGCATAACGCCCCAACTTTTAGCCATGGAAATCCAATATAGCGACTATGCTTATTGGCAACGTAATGCTTACGATGAAGTTAAACAGCAAGCGGAGTTAGATTACTGGCAGCAGCAACTGATAGATGTACCGGCAGTACATTCCTTGCCGTTGGATTACCCAAGACCACAGCTTAAACAGTATGAAGGGGCTGTTGTTAATGGAACATTGACCCCAGTTCAAGCTACGGGACTCTCCACCTTGGCTAAAAGCCATCAGATGACGCCATTTATGGTCGTGCATGCCTTATTAAGTTTAGTTTTAGCTCGGCACAGCGGGACTAATGACATTTTGATCGGTACGCCGGTTGCTAATCGAACACAAAGTGAGTTAGAACCGCTTATTGGTTGTTTTGTTAATACCTTAGTGCTTAGAGCAAACACGGCACAGGCTGATTTAGTGAGTTATTTAGCACATATAAAACAAGTACATTTGGATGCTCAGGCATATCAGGAGTTACCCTTTGAGCAAATAGTTGAACATTGTCAAGTAGTGCGCAGTACCGCACACAGTCCACTATTTCAATTCATGTTATCAATGAATAATACCGGCGATGAAGCTTTAGCGTTAACCGGAGTGCAGATGACTCCTCTGCAGTCAGAACAAGTTAAAGCGCAGTTTGATTTGGAATTATCGCTAGCCCTGCAAAGTAAAAACCAATCAGGAGGTGAGTTAAACTGGATTTATGACACCGCACTGTTTAGTGAACAACATATAACACAAATAAATAGTCATTTTGTGCACTTGTTAGAACAGTTAATAACAGCGGCTAAAGAGCAGCCACTCAATGAATTTGAATTGCTAAATGAAGCGGAAAAGCATCACCTTATTTATACGTTAAATGACACTATGCAACCGGATCTAATGACACACAGTTGGCCTGAATTATTTGATCAGCAAGTGAGTAAAACGCCTAATGCAATTGCCGTCATTGATAGTGCTCAACAGTTAACGTACCAGCAATTGCAACTGCGCGCCAATCAAGTGGCATATGGTCTATTGGCTAAAGGTATTAAAACGGACCAGTTAGTTGCGCTATTTGATGAGCGTGGCATCGATTTGCTCGTAATGATTATGGGGGTTTTAAAAGCGGGTGCTGCCTATTTACCGCTTGATCCTACTCAACCTAGCGCACGTTGGCAGCAAATTATTCAAGAAGCAACTCCTGCTATTATTTTGAGTAACGTTAAAGATTTAAAGCAACATCAACAGTTCACCGCATGTTGTGCTCCCTATGCCGTATGGCGACTTGATGAAGTGATCGTAGAGACGACGACTCAGCCATTGGTATATCCAAAACTTACCGATCTTGCTTATGTTATATTTACCTCCGGTTCAACAGGGCGTCCGAAAGGCGTGATGATTGAACACCAAGGTATGATTAATAATATGTTAAGTAAGTTTTCACCCTTACAACTGGATGAAAATGATGTTATTGCTCAGACTGCTTCTCAGTGCTTTGATATCTCAGTGTGGCAATTTTTAACTGCAGCTGTGTTGGGCGCTCAAGTCGTTATTATTGATAAAACGACTGTTATGGATGCTCAGCGCCTGGCCGCTAGCTTTAATCAGTTTGGGGTGACTATTTGGGAGCCTGTACCAGCGATGATGGCCGCTATGGTAGAAAGCTCTGCAGCACTCAATACGATAAAGTTAGTGTTACCAACGGGCGAGGCGTTAAGTTCTACTTTGGTGAATAGTTGGTTTTCAATATACCCCAATATTCCGCTATTAAATGCCTATGGTCCGGCTGAATGTTCAGATGATGTTTGTTTTGAGCTTATTGAACGCCCTGTCGATACCGTATATATAGGCTCTCCCGTTGCCAACGCTCAGGTTCATGTTGTAGATCAAAACCAGAACTTGCTACCGCTTGGTGGCATTGGGGAGTTAGCTGTTTCAGGTGCTGTCGTTGGTCGAGGCTATCATCGCCGTCCAGATTTGACTGCAGAAGTCTTTAAAACTAATCCCTATCCACGCTTTCCGGGCGATAATCGACTTTACTTGACCGGAGATATCGTTAGGCGTCACTTTGATGGTCGACTACAGTTCATTGAACGTAAAGATTTCCAGGTTAAAATTCGTGGTTTTAGAATTGAGCTGGGCGAAATAGAGCAACATTTACGTGATTATGAACGGGTAAATGAAGCTGTGGTCATAGCATTTGATGATAGTCATAGCGAAAAACGACTAGTAGCTTACGCACAAATACCAGGTTTGGACGATAAGGATATCCAAATGGTGCAAGAGCAGTGTCAAGCTCATCTAATACAGCAGCTCCCCCAGTATATGGTACCCAGTGTCATCATAGTGATGGCGAAACTTCCATTGTCAAGCAATGGTAAAGTGGACAGGAAATCGCTACCAAATCCGTCAGATCAGTTAAGCTTGCAGGGCATTACGTTACCTAAAAACGTACAACAAAAAGTTTTACGAAAAATATGGTCCAAGCTATTAAACTGTCCAGAGGACAGTATTGGTATAGATCATGATTTTTTCAAACTTGGTGGGCATTCACTACTTATAATCAGGCTTATTAGGGCTATTGTTGATAGTTTAAGCGTCGAAATCCAGATTAAAGATTTATTTGAGGCATCGACCATTCGTGAATTGAGTGTTCGCATCGATGAGCGAAAAGGTTCAACACTACTTAATATCACCAAAAGGACTGACGCCAGCATTTCTGCCCCACTGAGTTTTTCACAGTATCGACTTTGGTTTGTCGAACAATTGGCAAAAACTAATGCCCATAATATGGTGGCGGCACTTGAGATAAAGGGGCAACTTGATCTCATGGTGCTAGAACAAGCTATGTTAGCTTTGCAACAACGCCACATTTTACTAACGAGCTATATTGAAGAGGTCGATGGTGAGCCTAGGCAGATGATTGCGCCTGATTGTCGAGCAAAAATACAGTATCATGACCTGACAGAGATGGACACAGAGTCAAAGCAGCAACAGTTAAAAATATTAACCGTTACACATGATACTCAAATGTTTAACCTATCGTCAGCCCCTCTACATTCATTACTTGTTGTGAAGTTAGCTGAAAGTGAATATCGCTTGCATTTTAACCAGCATCATATTATTTCTGATGGTTGGTCACAGGAAATTTTTTATCGGCAATTATTTGCGACATATCGTAGTTTGGCAAAAGGTGAAAGCTTATCAAGCGAGTCTGCAGCACTTGATTATTACGACTTTTCTTATTGGCAGCGCTTATGGTTAGCGTCAGATGCAGCAAAGCTGCAAAGAGAGTTTTGGCGAGCTTATCTTGAAGACTGTAATACTGAACTAAACTTGCCATTTGCAGGCAGTGACAAAAAAGATTCTGTCTCAAATATGGTGCTTGAACAACTACCAAAAGCTGTTATGACTGGGGTAGAAAAACTGGCGAAATCGCACAGTACCAGTGTGTTTAATATTTTGCATATAGGTTTAGCGATAGCATTTTCGCGTATTTCAGGGCAATCAGACTTTAATTTAGGCGTTGCGGTGTCTGGACGTCACCAATATGCCACACAGGACATGCTTGGCATGTTTGTAAATAACCTTCCCGTTCGCCATCAAATTGAAGCTTCCTCGTCCTTTAAAGACGTTATCTGTGCTGAAGTCACTAACCTTAAGCAGGTTATGAGTCATCAAGACTTGCCTTTTGAGCAAATTTTAGAACAAGTCGCTATTGTTCGCGACCAGCAAAAATCACCATTGTTCCAAGTGTTTATTAACATGCTTAATCTGGAGTCGGCACAGGATGAAGACGCCACATTAAGCGAATTAACCATCAAGCCTATCGAAGCGGCACAGACAGAGCATAAATTTGCCTTGACGCTATACCTGAAGCAAACAGCAGAAGGTTTGGATGTGGTGGCTGTTTTTGATACCGCTTTATATGCTAGAACTTCGATAGAACAGTTCCTAGCACAATATATCGATCTGATGACAAAAATGATTGCTCAGCCTTTCACGGCCATTAATCAACATTCGCTGCTTAGTTGTGTGGAACCAAGATCGATTAAGGCTAACCCTCAGCCTTTAAATGTCGTTTCAAAATTGATACGTCAGGTGCAACATACACCAGGTGTTGTTGCTGTTCGCCAGGGCAAAAGTCAATGGAGTTATCAGGAGCTTTGGCGTGATATTAATCATGTTAATGCAATATTAAAAACTTATGGCATAGAAAAAGGCGAACGAGTCGCTATTTATGGCAGCCGAGATTATTCCTTGATTGTCTCAATATACGCCGTATTGCAGGCTGGTGCTGTTTACACCATAGTCAGTGATGATATTCCGTTGCAAGCTTGCCTCCAACGAATTGACATTGCTAACGCTAAAGTTGTACTGCTTGCGCAGCAAACTCAAAATTTAACGCAAGTGCTCAGTGAACTTGGCGCCCACGGTGTCAGAACTTGCTTAATTAATCTCACTACAGTGGACGACTATCTCATCGGAACAACAGTCGATATGCAAGCTCATGAACCTGCATGTTTGACGTTTACTTCTGGGTCTACAGGTACGCCAAAAGCGGTATTGGGTAGCCAACGAGGATTAAGTGCTTATCTTGATTGGTTTACTGAAACTTATCAGTTAACCAAGGGTAAATCAGTTAGCTTGCTGTCTGGGCTATTACATGACCCACTGCAAAGGGATATTTTTGAAGCACTTAGCAGCGGCGCAGAATTGTGTATTCCCTCTGCTACCGTTATAGCTGAATTAAAACCAGGACAATGGTTGGCAGGCAATGACATTAATCTTTGTCATATCACACCATCTATGGCGGAAGTGATTGTTAACAACAATATCGCTATTTTCTCTCTTGAGTATGTATTTATTACCGGAGAAGTTCTGCGAAAAGACGTGGTAGTGGCTTTACAAAAGTTATGCCCTAACGCGGTGTTAATTAATTGTTATGGTGCAACTGAATCGCAGAGAGCGCTGACTTATTTTCCTATTACTTGCGAAACCTCTGATTACCAGGTCATTCCAGTGTCGCGCTACAGTGAAGATACCCAATTAATTTTATTAAATAAATTGGGTAACCCTTGTGCCATAGGTGAGTATGGTCAGATAGCGATTTATAGTGAGAATATAGCGTTAGGCTATTTTAATAACTTAGTAGATCGCAGCACCGGGTTCTTAAAACCGGGAGTTTATAGAACTGGCGACTTTGGCTTTTATCTTGATGAATCATGCATACAAATTGTCGGAAGGGAAGACGAGCAGATAAATATTCGTGGTTATCGAGTAGAGTTAGGGCATATTGAGTATCATTTACGTCAACAACCCGACGTTGCCCAAGCAGTAGTAGCGCAGCAAAATGGTAATTTGATTGGTTATGTTGTGCCGGCAAATGAAACGGTGCAAACTGAGTGTTTGCTAGCACAATTGACCAGCGCATTACCTTTTTACATGGTGCCCAGCGCCTTAGTGTTTTTGCAACATTTACCACTGAACGCGAGTGGCAAATTAGACCGTAAAGGGCTGCCTGTTTTTCAAGGAAATAAGCACCTGGGTGAAATACAGCGACCAACCTCAGCCATAGCGAAAGCATTAGCCGAAATATGGTGTGATTTATTAGCACTCAACAACAAGGAAATAAGTCTTCATGATAATTTCTTTGAACTTGGTGGTCATTCGTTGTTAGTGGTCAGAATGTTATCTGATATTCGTCGAGGTTTTGGTCAAGAACTTACGGTTAAAATGGTCTTTGATAATCCTACCATTGAACAGTTAAGCAAACTTATACCAGGCATTAACTTAGCGAATAAAAAAGTGATTGAGAAACGACCTGATTTTGAGGTAAATCCACCATTATCTTTCGCACAGCAAAGACTTTGGTTTGTCGATAAAGTTCAAGGTAGTAGTCGCGAATATCATATTCCTATTGTTTTGAAGGTTTCGAGTCCATTTGATATCGCTATCGCAGAACAGGCAATAAACACTATCATTAGTCGTCATGAAGTATTACGTACGTTATTGATAGAACACGATGGTGTACCTTTGCAAAAAGTTTTACCAATGGCAGAGGTGCAATTTTCGCTGCCAAAGGTTCAACTGTCAGAGCATGACTCGGATATAGATTTACATGTTGCAGAGCAAATTAATCGACCGTTTGCGCTAGACAAAGATCTTATGGTGCGAGGATGTTATTTTGAACTGCTTTCTGAGGCCACGCCTAATCAAGGGCTTTTTGTACTGACCCTACATCATATCGCTGCAGATGGTTGGTCTCTTGGTCTTATCGTGCATGAATTCTCTGTCTGTTATGAAGCTTTAAGTAACAAAAGTTTACCTGAACTTCCCGCTATATCGATTCAATATGGCGATTATGCCTACTGGCAACGCAGTGCATATAATGACGCTAAACAACAAGCTGAATTAGCATACTGGAAACAACAGCTAGCAGGCATACCCGCGCTACATTCATTACCCTTAGATTATGCTCGCCCAAGCATGAAACAGTATGAAGGGGCCACAGTTACCGGGACTTTAAGTCAATCTCAAACTGCAGGGATAGCGGCTCTGGCAAGTCGCCATCAGATGACACCTTTCATGTTAGTACATGCATTGTTAAGTTTAGTTTTAGCCCGCCATAGTGGTAGTCACGATATCGTTATTGGCACACCGGTAGCTAATCGTCTGCAAAGTGAACTTGCACCGCTAATTGGAAGTTTTGTTAATACTTTAGTGTTGCGAGCAAATACAGATCACGCTTCAATGGATTCTTATCTTGCTCATATACGACAAATACATTTAGATGCTCAGGGAAACCAAGAGCTGCCATTTGAACAGGTTGTTGAACATTGTCAAGTTGGTCGTAGTACCGCGCATAGTCCACTTTTTCAAATTTTGTTATCTACCAATAATACCGGCCAAGCCAATACGCAATTAACCCGTGTTGCTATGACACCCGTTGAACAAAAAACCGTTGCGGCACAATATGATCTGACCTTACAAGCAGATTGGGGTGCCAGTGGTCTCAAGCTTAGATGGATTTATGATAAAGCCATTTTTAGTGCAGAAAAGCTTACTGTATTTAATCAGCATTTTCAGCGATTAGTGGCTGCATGCTTGGCAACAAATCCTACTCAGATCAGTCAATTGTCTATGTTGTCGAGTGATGAAATTTATCACTTAACTTGTCAACTAAATCAGACTGAAAAACAATTCGATACCGAGTTAGGTATTCATCAGTTAATTGCCCAACAGGCGCTCAAAACGCCAGAAGCTATTGCGGTATGTTGTGATCAACAAGAGTTGAGTTACCACGGGCTTGATAAAGCCGCAGAACAGTTGGCAAATCAGTTGATAGATAGCTATCAAATCCAAGCGTCCTCAGTGATTGCAATTGCCTTGCCTCGTTCAATTAATATGCTCATTGCGGTTTTGGCCGTCCTGAAAGCTGAATGTACGTATTTGCCGATTGACCCAAGTTACCCGGCAGAGCGAATTACATTGATGCTAGAAGATGCCAATCCTGCCTTGCTTATTTGTGATGCCAGTTTTCAGCAGTGCTCAACATCAGAAACTTGCCTATCAATAGATGATTTACACCTACAGCAATTGATTCATTCAAGTGCGTTATCAAATCAGCGCGTTAAATCGCCAAGCCGAGCAGAAAGTTTGGCCTATATGATTTATACCTCAGGCTCTACCGGTCGACCTAAGGCGGTAATGGTTGAACATCGTCAATTGACTAACTTCATCTTAGCTATGTCAGAGCAACTGCCACTTAGCACAAGTGACAGTTTATTAGCGATGACATCCTTAGCATTTGACATTCATACCTTGGAATTATTTTTACCTTTAATTTCTGGGGCTAAGTTAGTTATCGCGACCAAAGATGAAACAGTATCGCCAGAACGTATTAAAGGCTTAATCGCTCACCACCAAATTAATATTATGCAGGCAACGCCAGCGACTTGGCGGATGATGTTAGACAGTAACTGGCAACTATCTCATGCTTTTAGGGCGTTAACCGGTGGTGAAGCGCTGCCTGAAGTGTTGAAAAACCAATTGTTATCTTTAAGCCCTAAATTAGAATTATGGAATATGTATGGGCCAACAGAGACTTGCGTATGGTCAGCAATGGCTAAAATGACGGCAGAAAAAAGTGTTCATATCGGACGACCTATCGCCAATACGCAATTTCTAGTGTTGGACGAAGATAAATTACTTGTACCTTTTGGTGCTATTGGTGAGTTATATATTAGTGGTAGTGGGGTAACTCGTGGCTATTTTGAACGTAATGACTTAACAAGTCAGCAGTTTGTTACCTTATTTGGTGAGCAGTATAGGACATTATCGGGGCAACGTTTTTATCGCACGGGTGATTACGTATGTTATTTGCCTGATGGCAATTTAAGGTGTTTAGGCCGTCGTGATGAACAAGTCAAAATACGAGGCTTTAGAATTGAATTGGGCGATATTGAATCTCATTTAGCGCTTTTGCCGGAAGTTAATCAAGCCGTGGTTATTGCAGATAAGCGTCATCAGGAAAATGTCACATTGACCGCCTATGTAACGCTAGATAAAGCTGAGTTAATAACGGACGATTGGACAAGTGTCGTGCTGGAATACTTAGCTAAAAAATTACCGGTATTTATGATACCCAATCATTTTGTTGCCCTCGATGCTTTGCCTTTGACGCCAAATGGAAAAGTCGACAAGAAACAATTAATGCAAATCAAACCTGAATTTGACCAGCAAGCGATCAAAGAGCCCGCTAGTGCCAGTGAGCATAAATTGGCAGCATTAATAGCAGAATTGTTAGATATACCCACAGCGAGTATTTCAGTGACGAGTAACTTTTTTAGTCTTGGAGGCCACTCGTTACTGGCGATTAAATTAATTTCCGAAATAAAACAGAGTTTTAATGTGGAATTACGATTGGATGAATTATTTTCTATGAATTCCATTGAGCAATTAGCTAAAAAATTAGACAGCACATGCTTGCAGCAAAAACTAGAACAACAGCAAGCATCAATAGAAGTTAAAAATGAAGGTGTATTATGACAGTTGCAATTTTGATTCAAGAAGCAGTTGAGCAGGGAGTTTATTTATATCTTGAAGATAGTCAACTTCGTTTTAAGGCCTCGGTAGAAGTTTTTCCTGAAACGCTTAAACAGCAGATAGTGAGTAATAAACAGGACATTATTGAATATTTAGCTTTGGGACAAGCGTCTGAGCAGAAAAAAGAATTACCAATACCTTCTCGCGCTCAAGAGATTATTGATCCAGCATTGTCTTTTTCACAGCAAAGGTTGTGGTTTATAGACCAAATGGAGCAA
>TARA_R110000737_G_scaffold144643_7_pt1 | contig 15978 bp, 21 predicted proteins | sample TARA_R110000737 | Tara Oceans TARA_R110000737 (sample SAMEA4398027) | marine metagenome | biome: Polar Biome; feature: [SRF] surface water layer (ENVO:00010504); material: water (ENVO:00002006), including particulate matter (ENVO:01000060) such as... | depth 5 m
CTGGCTTCAACAGCATTGTTGCTGCCCATAGCCTTGACAAGTGCGCCTTGTTCTGGAGTATTTTTTAAAGTAATTCTCATTTTTTTATCCTATATATAAATAGTTTATGATTACTGAGTAGGATCGCAATCGATTTTAATCAACACGTAGTTATCGCTACCTTTGGCACCAAGACAAACGCCGACTTTTTTGGCAAAATGGTCAGCGACAGTAGTCGTGATATCTCCGTTGTCAGCAGCGTAAAGAACATTGCCAGCGTCAGGAGCCACGTTAGTAGCAGCGTGGAGAGTCGTACCGCTGTACAGGAAAACTCCTCTTGTAGCGACAGGAACAGCCTGACCAGAAATGGCAGTCTGCATTTCAGCAGCTTTTTGAGGATTGAAGAGAAGCTTCTCTCCGTTCTCATCAGTTTCCTTCATATCGTAAAGAGTCATTCCGATTGGAGCGTCACCGGACCCGGCGATGCCCAAACCAGCTTGAACAATATAACGATTAGAAACGGCACGGCCAACGTAGTTGACTGAACCAGCAGTGCTTTGAGTGTCCCCGAATGGCTCGTCAGTGCTGACCCAGCCCTGACCGCTTGTTAATTTCACGAATGTACCCTTGTTGACATCACTCTGATCTTTGAGCGTAAACAAGTTGACTACGTCGTGTTCATCGTAATCTCTGAATGGTTTTAAGTTTGGCATAATATAATCCTATTAGTATTTAATGTTAAATCCGTCTAAATTGAATGCATTTTTGTATTTGTCAGTCATAGAAGCTTCCTCTGGAGTTATGGTGTTAGCAACTGCTTCACCTTCAACTTCAGCCTCTTCAACAGCTCCTTCGATAACTTCTTCAGCAGCTTCTTCAGCAGCTTCTTCTGTCTTTTCTGTCTTTTCTTTTACCTTAGGAGTAGAATAAACAGCAGCCTGTGACTCTCCGCTCCTGACTTTGGAAGACATCAAAACTTTGACATCTTTCATAAAAGAAGCAAAGCCCTCTTCGTCAAGATCTTTGATCTGAGAAGCGAGAACCCCTCTATCTGCGTCAGAAAGTTCAAGTTCGTGATCAAGAGAAGTCATTCTTGAACTAAATAACTCAAGAGCTTCTCTTTCAGCTTCTTCAGCTTTCATTTCTTCAAGCTGGCTCTTGACCTCATCGAAACTCTTTTCAAGAGTTCCGTGTTGTTCGGCCAACTCAGCAGCTTTTTGATCAGCAGCTTTGATGGCTTCATCGTATTTACTTTTTTCTTGACTATAATCTTCAGAAGCCTTTTTCAGTTCGTTCTCGACAAATTCGCTAACGACAGAAGCGGACATTTCTTTAAGATTTTCGTCAGTAATATCTTTAATACTGTTAATCTTCATGACCTTATTATCTTTTTTTACACTAGTTTTCGTTGATTCTGAAATATTTTTTTCTTTTTTATTACTTTTCTCTACTAAAGTCTTCTTGGTTGCTATGCCCTTGACATCTGCCGCAGGGTTTTCGGTGAGGCCGATTCCTAAAGGAACAATACGGCCAACAACTTGTCGATAAACATATTTTCCATTCATTTTCCCATCTCCACCCAAAGCTTTAAGCTTTACGCTATGCTCTTTGATTTGATCAGGTTCAGTAATTTTTTCAGCGTAAGAGATATCCCTTTCTCCTTGACTCATAAGTAAAAGGTTATACTCGTTAAAACCTAATTCCCAAGAAGCGGAAATTTTTTCGTAATTCATGCTAGTTGGATCACTAGCTTCTTCAATAAGATCGGCAAGTTCAGAATTTACGACCCTCCAAACAACGCCGCCCAAAGTAATATTAAAAGGTCCATCTAATTCTTTTACTTGATCCTCGCTCAAAGGCTCGTCTGAACCAAAAGCACTAAATCCAGCTTTCAAGATGACCCCTACGACCTTTTCCCTGTTGTGTTCTAAATTGACCTGTTTGTTAATAAAAGATTGACACAGTTCAGTGGCCGCTTGAGTATCAATAACGTCTCCGTTCTTGTTGACCCTATTGGCTACGCAAGCGTTAAAGGCGATTGGTAACAAATCAATATTCTTTTCAATATCAATTTTAGGAAGAAAATCTTCCAATTTTACCATGCTTGCGAGAGCCAAATACTCATCTTTTTCGGCTGAAACCAAGGGCTTGACGACAGAGCTAAAATTAGTAGTAAATTCAAACTTCTTCATACTAAATCTCCACTATAAATCCAAAGGTTTCAGATTCATCATCTAAATAAAGTTCCTCTGGATCAAAATCATATAAATCAATATCGTATTTTAATACATCAGCTTCAGCTTGAATAAAATCTTTCAAGTCTGGATAAAGATAGACGCTAAAATCAATAGCATCGGCTTTAGCAATATCTCCATCAGCTTTTCTATAAGAGTCTTTTACTTTCTCACCAGCCGTCATACGCAAGAACATGTTTACTCTTGCCATCGCCCACTGACCTCTGCTTTTGCCGGGACGGTGAGATTGACTAAAAGCACCCGCCCCACGACGGTAAACCTTTTTTAGTTGACTAAGCTTTACTTTCCTGCTGTGCTTGCTGTTATGCTCTTTTACTTTATTCTTTAAAGCTTCGATGATCTTTTTGGAATACTCAATAGAATCAGCTTCGGTAGCAATTAGTTTTTTACCGTCTTTCTTTTCTAACTGCTTCTTGGCTGTTTCTTTTGCGTCCGGTTTGGTTCCCGCTGAACCGGGAGGATTTTTAGGAGACCCCTTGACTTTTTCTTCGGGTTTGGCGGGAGTCTGAGACGAAGACTCTGGGCCAGATCGACCAGATGTTATTTGGTTTGAAAAATCAATTTCCATGACGACTTACTTTATGATACACTATTTTTATATTTTAAAATAATTTAATTTACATTCTTAGGGGAGACTTTAAATTTTGTGACATAGTAGACACAAACCCCCAGTAGTCCAATATAGTAAAACGTAATATAATTCCAATTTAAATTGACTTCTATGATTGTTATCTGTTTCTCTACGAATTGTTTTTGAGCAACCAAAGCTCGCTTTTTGGCTTGCAAAGCTTTTTCTCTAGCTTTCCCAGTGCCATCTTGTTCTTTTACAGAATACGTGTTTTTATTTCTTTTAAACAAGTTTTCTATATTTAGAGTTTTTTTAGCGCAATAACCATTGCAACAAAAACACAAAATAAATATATAAAATAGAAACCTCATCTTACTGAAGACTGCCCAAAGTAATAACCAATCATGGCACTTAGAGTTTGACGAACTTCAGGAACTATCAAATAACCAGATAGTTCTACAAAAGTAGTTTGAGTTCCCCCTCCCCACAATCCAAAAAGATAAATCGGTTTGGTGGTATCAACTTGCATGAAGATAGGGTATTGTAAAATTGCTAATATAAAAGGAGCCAATATAACTCCAAACAAAGTGGAAATAACTATGACTCTTCTGACCCATCTCCCTCCAATTCCATCTCTTTTAGAAGCGGCATCTGCTTCTTTAACCGCAAGTTCGCGGCTTTGAATTATCATTTTAAATTGTTGCTCTTTCTGCTTGGCTCTTTCAGAGATAAATTTAAAAACGAATCCGGTTAAAGCACCAAATCCCATAGTTAACAATTCAGGAGGAATAGGCATACGTCAACGTTTACACTTTACAAACCTTGATAATAGCCCTTTATTTTTTTATGTAGAATATCCCTTTCTATAACAAGAGGCTCTTTTTGCTCGATAAGATGTTTGGTATTCTCGTTTATGGATTGAATTCTACCTTGAAGGTAATCAAGCCTAGACTTTCTGTCTTTTTTCAGTTGAATTTTATCCACCTCATCTGTTAGCTCGTCAATCTTACTTTCTAGTTCTTGAAGTCGATTGTCCGCTAAGGCTCTTTCGATAATCAAGTCGGATTCATCTTGGGTCTCCTTGTTGATTAAAAAATGAGCTACAACCAAATAGTTAATTTTTTTGTTTAACCATTTGGAAAATCTTTCTCCCCACTCAGAAAAAGTATTTTCAATTTTCTTTCGAACGGTTGCGACGTACTCTTTCATAAGTGTTTGCTAAAGTATAAACCGATAGAATCGCAGCAATCGGGGCATTGATGTGAGAAGATACAAAATCAGAATTGGAAAAAAGATAGACGACATTAAAAATGATAAAGCCTACTATGAGTAAAAACTCAGGAAACAAAAATGGGTTTTCGTTAGCTTCCTTGATTTCTTTTACAAGCTTTTTATCAAATTTGATTTCATCCCACAAACCGGGAAAATCTTTAGCTAAACCTTTTACGCCGTCAGTTTTATAAGTTCTCCAAAATGACTTGATCAAATCTAAGTCTTGGTCAAGTTCCCGCGCGGCCTCTTGAACAACGGAATCTAATTTATCTTGAATTGATTTATTATCCATCAAGGCATTATATTATAAAGCTCCAGATTTTAACAAATATTCTTCAATCTCGCCAGTATTTAGTATGCCACTTAAAAATACTCCGTATGTTAAATCGTCTGGTTTTAGTTCAGTCTTGAACTCTAAAGCGACATTTTTATTATCTCCAATTTGAAGACCATAATTTACAGCTTGCAATTTAGCTTTTCTGGCAAAAATAGAAGACTTTAATACTCCAGTTGAAGAAAGGTTTATGTTCAAATCGTAAAAGTCGTCTTGCTTTGCCAAAGCCGCGAAGTTTCCAGAGTCAGCTTCGCCAACCAAAGACTGAACTGAAATGGTGGCTCCAACCGGGTATATAATTGGCCTATCTACAGGAGCTTTATGGGTAATTGAATTTAACTGATCTCTAGTTAAATCTATGGTCAAGTTAAAAGATTGGATTTTGATATCATCAAATTTAAAACCAAAGCCGCTTGTTGGAGCAGATCCAGAAGTTTCTAAGATATCCAAAGAGATGTCACCTTGAGAGAACGCTCTGGGTCCGTTGGTTCTATAAAATTTCGGTATGATTGCGTTTATGCCAGTTGTCAAAAGGCCTCTGGTTTTGGTGTCGTAAGTTTGCACATCAACCCCTGACCCAGAGGTCGCAAACGAAATGCTTTCGCAAGTATAGTCTAAATCGCAAGTAGCCAAAGACCCTACTGAACCTTGTAATGTATAACTATCTAGATAAGCATCATGAAAAGTGACAATATCATAATCAGGGGAACGTGCATCTATAACAGACGATATTGATGAAGAGTCAAATGCGGCAGAAGGCTCGTCGTTTATTCCGCTTCCCTCTGGAGCTATTGCTATGTAAAAGTTTCTTTTATCTAAGTTTCTGTTTTCATTGCTAGAAAACCCAGAAGCTAGAAACATAGAAAAGGTATCAGAAACAAAATTTACGTCACCAGTCCTGTAATTAAAATCAAAACCAAGCTTTTTCTCGTTGGTAAAGCTTTCCAGATTATAGCTCATTGAAAATTGAACCGTTGGCTTTACTAGTACGACGCTTCTTTCGGTGGACCTTTTTCCAAGCATAATAATGTCTTGGTGATTTATGTTTATGCCATAGTTAACACCTTGAACATTTACGATATTCTTTAAAATATCGTTACCGGGAAATATAGCCTCGTTGCTTCCGCCACTTATTTGAGGAGGACCAACGTAAACGGCTTCATTCTGATATATTACTCTTACTCTTGACATGGCTGTGTCTTGCTCAAGCTAAGAAGAGTCGCCATTTTAAAATCAAGGTCATGAGAAGCTGCAATTTCCTCTATGTCAGAAAAAGACTTTCTATCAACAGGACTTTCAATAAAATCCTTGACAGACTTAGAGTTCCAGAGTTTAACGTCTACGTTTCTAGCTATTACCTCTGACAACATTGAAGCATACTCATTTTGATCGTTGGTCAGTCTCTTTTTGCCGTGTCTCGCTCTAAGCTCAGATTTAACAAGCTTTTCTAGAGAATCGTAATGATTCATAACTTCTACAAGTTTTTTCATCGAGTATTCTTCGCTGGCTCTCGATGTTTCAACCTGCTCTTCCCCACCTGAACCAGAGGGTCTTCCTGCATTTGGAGACGGCTCACCCTTGCCTCCAACCAAAGGCTCAAAAAGTCCTTCGTCTTTCAAAGTCTGGAATTTTCTCTGAGACTCAATAGAGTCGTCGTGACTCGGGAGTCTTCCTGTCTCCAAAGCATTTATTCCTTCTTCTGGAGTCAATACTCCAAGTTCAACGAGTCTGTTGTAAATTCTGCCAACAGCCACTTTGTCATCAAAATCAATGTCCTGAATATTAGCAGTAGGAATAGAGCGAAAGCCAATCTGCTTTCCGATTCTTCTCATTTCAGGAATCAAAAAGTCTCTTAAAAAAGCTTTTCTAGATTCATTCAGCTTTTGAATGAACACCAACATTTTAATTTTTGTGTTGGCAAACTTTTCTTCGTTTAAAAGGATATTGCCCAACCCTTCACGAATGTCTCTGTCCAAAACTTCGTATTTTTTCGGATCAAGAATGTCAGCAATTTGCGGAATCACGAATTTAGCGTCAGTGGTATAATCTGCCACCAAAACTCTTCCTACTGATTCGTTTTCAAACAGCTTTTGTAAAGCGACCAAGTTTTTAGGATTAACTCCACCTTCATCTGGTTTGGTTCCAGTTTTAACTAAAAGTATTGCTTGCTGCATGGTACGGCTGATAGCCATATCCATTTTTCTCAATTCTTTTTTATAGTTTAAATCTTCAAGAACTGGAAAACCAAGAGGGACAGAAAAAGGCTCGTAGTCTTGCTTTTTGTAAAAAACAGCATAAGTCCTTTCAGGGTCAAGAACCATTGTGACTGAACCTGAGTTTGCATTTTCAATTGCCTTTTTTGCTTGAGGCGGCAAGTTTTCAAACACCTCTCTATCTTGTTCAGTTTTTGGATATTTCAACCGGGCAACCTCGTAATCACTTAGAACTTTGAAGTAAGAACCTTGAGTAAAAGAAATGTTTCCGCCCATCTGAATATCAGCAGGATTCAACACGCTATACTTTGCGGGAAGCCTCATTTCCGCAGCTTTAAGCAAGGACGTTCCAAAAGTCTGAGTGATTTTTTTGATCTCTTCATCTTTGATTTTATAATCAAATCTGTAAATGAACACGTTGCCAGATCTGTAGTATTCCCTGAAGAACTGATCTTGAAAATTCCAAATGTTCATTTTCTTGAAAAGGGCATTAAAAAAGTCTCTTGACTTTTTATTTCCTCCTTCTAGATATATATCGCCCACGGAAAACTCTGACATCAAATCGATGGTGTTTCTAAAAACGGCTATGTTGTAGTAAGCCTTTTGACACAAAGCCACTGCATCTCTAACATCCAAATTAGAAGTATTTGAGGCAGTTTTAGAATAATTAAAAGGAATCAAACCATCTTCAATGTTCGAAAACCTATTGGTTCTCTCGATGAAAGCTGACCTGTTGCCTCTGCTTCTGGTGGTGTTCGCGGTACTAGCAGCACGAATTTCTGCCATCAAGGGAGGGGCGTTACTTGCCACAGCCTCCTGTGCCAGAGGGACTTTTTCCTGCTGTTTTTTCTTACTGATAGCCATTCTCTTATATTTTACACGTTACACAAAAAAAGGAACAAAACTATTATCAACTTGCTCTTGCTTGTAATCGACCATGTCGAAATAACACTTAACGCCCCAAACTCCTAGCATCAAAGTTGTGTAGTTATCTTTTCTGGCCTTGTTTGCTGAAGTGGACCTTTTCAGGTGCTGCGGTAGGTCAAACGACTGAGTCCCCTTCGCTGTAGTTTTAACTTCTACTAACGAACATTGCTTTTTAGTTTGGTGAATCCAAGCGTCTTGAAACTCAATAAATTCTAGAGTATTGGGGTGTCCAACCATTTCCATGTCAACTCTTTGAGAACTAGTCCTAGAAAACGCTGCGTCGTTTGCAGTAGTCTTAGAAGCGAACCATACTCTTTTGTGATCAATACATGCCTGTAGATATTCGTTGGATCTTCTTAAAAATGAAGAGGTAAAATTTTGTTTTACACAAATTGATCCATTTTCCTTGTTGTAAGAAGACTTTGCTTTTACAATAGACTGAGTGTAATCTGACCCTTCTTTATCTGTCTCAAAATCAATAAAGGATAAATTTTTATGACAATACTCAGACTCATTGTAGCTGTCAATAAATTGATAACCCGCGCTATCAATAACTATCATCTCTATATTGAAAGACCCTAACAAATAAGATAAATACTTGATGTGACTTTTTAAATCTCCACCAGCTAAAGCATAGCAGTGAACTAAAGTAGAAGTTTTAGTTTGGTCGTCTATCTCCATTACTGACATGGCGAAGTAATCAGAACTCGGACTACTAGAAAAAGAAGGGTCAATTCCAAGCAAATATCTTTTTGATGAGTCTCCTCGTATTCTTGTAGTTGGGTCTTCTCCATCTGGAATTGTGCATTGATGCATCTTTTTTGCACTAAAGTAACTGTCAGAACCATCAGTGAATTGAGCGCAGTATTCTCGTAGAAACGATGCGTTCGAAGTCCCACCTTGTTGAGCTTCTTCAATAATCGTTTTGTCGATCATGTCTTTGGGTATCGCTTCGTAACTCAATTGGGCAATAAAGTAAGAAGCCTCTCCCGCTACTGGATCTTGAATCCTTCCAATCCACTCTTTGTAAGTTTTATATAAATTTTCGAATGTAAAGCTTGCGGAGGACAGAGCTATCATTTTTGAAGTGTTTTTAAAAACGATCCTGTCTTCTTCTTTTAGCAAACCCTCTGATATAACCCTGTCTTCAAGCTCTCTGATCTCAATACGCTCGCCCATGTCTTGAGGTGCCACCAAGAATGGCATCAGAACAGTTTTTATCAACTCTTCTGGCAGCAAAAGGTACTCATCAAGAAGCAAAATGTTTGCACGGAAACCTCGGATCTTTTCTCCGTTCAAAGGAATTGCTGTTATCGTTCCGCCGTTTACCTTCCATTCATTTTGATCATTTCTTTTAGACGGCTTTATGGAAAAAGCTTGAGCTAGAAGCTCTGCTCCCCTAGTTTCTACCATCTTCTCAATATTATTAAAAATAAAACGAGCAGTACGAAATGTAGGTCCAGCAATCAAAATTTTCGTATTAGGCTCAAAGATACACTGAAGAATACAAAAGACTGCCGCCAAAAACGATTTACCAACACCACGACCAGCAATAAACATGCTGAAGTTTCTATTGAGCATTCCCCTCAGAACAATCTCTTGAACAGGGGCGAGTTTGATGCCCGAAAGTAACTCTACAGTGAAAGCTATGTTATGACGCAAAAACTTGACAAGACTAATTTTAGCCTGCTTGTCGTTCAAGCTGCCTTTTAATTCCAACAATTCTTTGTTGTAATCTACGACAGTCTTTTTATATTTGTCGGTTTCAGCCCACATTTAATAATTTACTATTATACAAATACTGTAAATCGTATTCAAACAGATGTTCGTTCAAAAGAACTGTTTTACAAATTTGCTTTGCGGAAATTTTATCCTTTACAAAAAGGAATTGAACGTTCCTATAAGACTGTATGACTTCCCTGACATTATGTAAAATGTGCTGAGGAGTCGCTCTCACAAACTTCATGGTCCTCGGCATTCTGTCAAAAGTCACGACCGAGTTCAAATCTTTCTCTACCAACACTAATATGTTCTTGCCACAGACCTCTGCCCTTTGAAACTCTTTTTCCAATCTGTCAATGCTTCTAGATGAAAAAGACTGTATGAAATCCATAAGACTTTTTCTTTCCACATGCAGGGAAGACTCTCTACCATCAATTTCTGCTGCATAGTCCCCAAAATTTAAAGCGGTGACTTCAACTTCACAATCTTTAAAGTTAAACGGCTTCTGTTCTCTAGTGTCAATAAAAATTTTACCACAGTCATTTTTTAATTGAAAGTCGGAGTGGTTTTTATATCTAGCGTTTAAATTTTCAAAAAGGCTACCTTCTTCACCGTAAATATTTTCTAGCTGTTTTTTAGAGGGCCATTCCAAGCTTCTGAGTTCTACGTCACTCATTTCCCAAACAAGCTTTTTTTGCTCTGAACGAGATTTCAGCATTTTACCCAAAACCTGCCTCACCTTCATCTTGGGGTTCTCTTTTATATATTTAGAAAGGTTGCCTTTTTTTTCAAAAAATTTGTTTGTATAATCGTCGTAGTTTTTGTAACTAAGAATTTCTCCAGTATACAAGTCTATTCTGGGAAAGTGTTTATGGTAATACTCTTCTTGAGAAAGCTTGTGGGTTCTAAGGTGGTAGTGAAGCTTTTTTCTTTCTTCGGATTCCCGCCCACACTCCTCACACTTAACCATTCAGTCCCTCCTCTTTTGATAAGCCAAAGATTCTACATTTTATCTCATCCATTGTAGAAAGATTTTCAATTTCCTTTTCTACGATTTGCTTTCTCATGTTTGCAAGCTTTATCATTTTTATTCTAGATTCTTCGTCTTTCCAGACTTCTACCAAATTAAGAATGCTAGCGTTTTCTTTTACCTGCTTACTTATTCTTTCGCTTCTTTTTATTTTTAGATCATTGAGAAGTTTTTGCTGCCTAGTAACACACTGGTTGTATTCTGTTCGTGCAGAACTAATGGATTCCACCAAAGACATGGAAATGCGCCTACCTTCGGTATCGTCTGCGATATCATCTAACAATCCTTGGAGCCTAACGACGTTAGCTTGGATACTAGAAGAAATCACCACCTCAGTTGCGAGGACTATATATTGATCAACTTCTTCTTCAGTCAAGTCGGACTTGTCGTGAGTATATCTAACAAAAGAACTTTCAAACAAAGTTCTGTGTTCGTCAGAAGTATAAGTATTTATTTGATGAGAGTATCTAAATGTGTGAAGATAACCCAGTAAAGCTCCTGCTGATTTTTTCTGTATAGGGGTCAGCTTGTCCTTGTCCATCCCTATGTGAACGTACTTGTTCACACGATGAACCGCCGCATTTAAACTCTTGGGGGGTTTGTATCCAGAGTCTTCTTGTTGATCTTCATTTTCAGCAATTATATGTGTTATTTTAGGGTCTAAAGTTTTTACGTAACCTCTAACAACGTTCACTTCATTGTTTAGATTGGTAAGCTCTCTGTTATTAAATATAGCTCTAGCTATTTCCAAAGGCTTCATCAAAGCGCAGTGGTTTGAAATGTACACTTTTTGATCGGGAGTTAAATCTGGGGCATCTTTTTTAAGATACTCATTTGCGCTTCTGGCTTTTAGGTTTCTTTCTCTTAAAAACTTTGATACTGATCTGCCCTGTTTGCTTCTGCCGTCGTAATTTTTTTCTGGAAAAGCAGATTTAACAATGTCCATCAAAGCTGGAGGAGTCTCGCTCTCGTTCCAAATTTTCAGAACAGCCATTTTCTGATCATCCGTGAGTGTAATATCGTTTGCCATTTTAAAAAATTATTTCGTCATCATTTAAAAGCTTTTTGGCTTTCATAGATATACATTTTAAAATTGTTTTTACTTGTTTGTAACCGGGGCTTTTTGTTTTTTCTTTCGTCCTATACCCTAGCTTTTTGGCAGTCTGTTCTTCTGAGAGAGCCTCTATAAACATGTAGTGAAAAACCTTTTTTTCGATAGGTTTTAATAAGGGCTGGATTTTTTCTACAATCTGCTCAAAAGCCTTTTCAAAATTTAATTCTTCTGATTGCTTTGATTTGAATTCTACAACATGAGCATCTAAAGAAACAGGAAGTTTCGTATTGTAAGCGTTCTTTTTTCCTTTTTCCCAATTTCTAAAAAGCGGACATCCAGAATTTTGAGAGCCATATATAGAACACATGTCTTCGTGTTCAGAAGCGGCACATTTCAAACAGGGTTTTGCATAATTGCCGTAGTTGTTTCTAATCAAATTTTTTATCTGATTAGATATGGTACGATTCAGCCAAGGCTGAAGAAGCTTGGTTTGATCATACAGGTGCCACTTTTTAAAAATATGAAATCTTAGGATTTGACTAACATCATCAAAATCCATCCATTTTATTACTTTTAAATTCCACTTGCCCCTTCTTTTAGCTATCTCTAAATCTATAAGGTCAACGCAGTCTTCATATTTTAACTTACGCTTTGGCATCGGGAGGAGTAAGAACATCTCCTAAAGTAAACGACCTTGCTTTTATCACTTTAATATCCACTTCTAGCTTGTCAATACTAGGAATCTTCTGCCCAAATTCCCTTGCTCCTTCTATCTTAGCCGGGACCGAAGAAATTTTTGTTTTGGGACGACTTTTAACTCCAGTCAAAGGTTTTTCACACTTAACGCATACTTTTGTTTTCATTGCGTTAGCATAGTCATTTTTCGCTCCACAGTTTGAACAGTAAATGTGCATAATATGTATTTAAATTATACACTTTTTTTAAAAAATATAAAATATATCGACATGAAACAAAGCAAAGACCAAATAGAAATCTTGAAAAGCAAGTTGCAAAAAATCAAAGATATTAGCTATGGATCAATACAAAGAGATGGATCGAATCCCGATTGGTCTATGGTAAATAATTTAGCTCATGAATGTAAAAATATACTAGAGTACAAAATTAAAACTCCTTGAGTTTCGTTACCAAGAATTTGACCAATTCGGATCTCATAATATCTTCCTCAGTAAATTCAAAAGTGCTGATTCCGGCACTTTTACTTTGATCATCTGAAAACAAATCAAACATTCTTTCAAAAGCGGCGTCGTTACCTTTCAGGTCAGTTTGCATAGGATCTCCTAAAATAAAACACTTGCTTCCCACTCCCAATCTTGTCAATACAGTAACAATTTCTTTTCTAGAGGAGTTTTGAGCTTCGTCCAAGATGATAAATTTACCGTTCCAACTCATGCCTCTGGCGAAATTGACAGGAAACATTGAGATTCTGCCTTCTTTTTCCAACTTTTCAACGGAGCAGTTGGTGACAAGCTCTTCTAGTTTATCCAAGAAAGGTAGATTGTAAAAACTAAGTTTTTCTTCTGCGCTTCCCGGTAAGAACCCCAATCTAGACTCGCTAGATTCAACTGCGGATCTTAAATACATAATATCAGAAACGCTCTTTTTGTTGAGAAGTTTGATTCCACAGTAAACAGAAAGTAAAGATTTCGATGTTCCTGCTGGACCTTTTACAAACATGATGTTCGTGTCATCACTCAAGGCCGCTCTAGAAAAATCTTTTTGCTTTTGGGTCCAATTTAACTCTTTTATTTTTAAAGATGTTTTTAAAGGCGATTTTTGAAAAAAGTCTTCGGAGGTTAGACTGTCTTCGTTTATGAGTGATCGAGCTTCTTTTTTATCTTTAGAGCGAGAAGACTTGCTTCTCTTGGCTTTGCTTGTAGGCATACAATATTCTTTACACTTTTTGTTGTATTTCCATTTTTTTGTGTAAAATAAGGTATGTCAGCACCAAACCCTAAAAAAGGCGAGTCCAAAGCAAGTTGGGCTAAACAATCATACAGTTTAAAAGATCCTAAAAAAGCAGATTTAAACAAAGACGGCAAAATCAGTAGCTACGAGAAGAAAAGGGGAGAAGCTATCGAAAAGTCTCAAGAAGGAAAAGGAGACAAGCCAAAGAACAAGGGCTTGAGCGACAAACAAAAGAAACTTCCTCCCGCTTTGCAAAAAGCAATTATGAAAAAGCAAAGCAAAGCTGACATGGGTCATGAAGAACAAATGGCTATGATTCAAGATAAAATCAGCGTCTTAGAGAATCACATGCAAGCCGTCAAAGACTACATGAAGCATGGGAAATAAAAAGTAATGCCTCCTAGTGTTCAAACAAATATATCACTGCTTCAGTCAAACATGCACGCCAGCAATACGACTGGAGACTTTAACATTACAGGTGCAGGAGACAGTAGCTATCGCTCTCAAGCAACAGGCCTTTTAAATTCTGGGGCAAATTCTGACGTTGAATTGCTACAGAATCATTTTGGACGCGAGTATTACAAAAAGCTGGATGAATTTGGGTTAAGCCACTTGATCACAGACGCTGTTGACGCTGGTTTTAGGCCTGTAACTATTACAGGTTTTTACTTCTTTGGCGACGGCGGCGGCGGCTACTAAAAAAGAACCTTCCCAATTATCTGGTGCTTGGAGATGATATAAAATGCGCTAATGTTTCTATTGTCCCCTATAATAAAGTATTGATCTTTTTGTAGCTGAATCTTGTTCATGTTCAAAGGAGTCTTTCCTTTTGCGAAGAGCGTATTGGTTTTTTGATTGATTATCAAGTTGCCCGCTGCAATCTCAACCTCATCTCCCTCCTCGGCCATGATGCGTTTGATGACCCTGATCACTTTTAATTTTCGCCTTGCGCTCTCCACAGGTTCGGCGCAGATTACGTCTCCAATCTCGGGGATACTGTTTTTGTAGTACCTGTAACTAATAACCGATACGTCGCGGTGTTCGTACATTTCCTTCATACTTTCTCCTCTTACAAAAACAAAATTGTATCTATAATTTGCAACATAGCACACAAGGGCGGCATATAAAAAAAACCTAAATAGAAGCAACAATCTTTTGTGACTCTTGATGCTCATAAGCATCTTTCAAATGTTTCAATATCTTTTTTAAACAATAATTCCAGATCAGAACGACGATAATTTTCTTTGATTGGTTCGAAAAACATTTTTGGAGTCTTGGTCAATTTGATTTGTAAAAAATCCTGCAAATCATTTAAAAACAAATCGATGTTTTCTATTGTGCCAACTAAATCATGATAATTCATAGCGGAAATTTTCGTTGTTTCTAAAATACATTTGTTGCCTTTGTAAACAATTTGCCCTTGATTTTCAATTACACTATCAACGAATTGCTCCAAGGTACAAGACGACATATCACCAAACTGCTGCCATGTTCTAGCGTCTTGTGGGTCTTCGTGTCGCCTTGAATGCTCAAATCTGAAATAGCGATAAAGTTCATAAAGATGATCCACCGGATGCTGCCATAAAGAAAAAGAAGGGCGCGGATCTTTGATTGTCTTTTTTGACTCAAATGGCCCCTCTAAAAGATTTATCAATTTTCCGTTTTTATAAAAAGGCAAACTGGCAGACTTGATTTCACCATAAACGTATTTTTGAGTTTCAGAATCAGCCCACAAATATGCGTCGTGATGATTAACGCAAAAAAGCTGTTTTTCCAACTGATCCAACAATTCGGGATAGGGTCTCACTGGATGCAGTTGATAAAGAAAACACTTTGTAAAACTCATGGGACAAGTATAATACTGTACACATGTTCGGCTGGTTAAAGCAAAATTGCATCAAAACTTTTTTCTTGAAAAGGATTCACAAAAAAATCGTGGAGGAATTCAATCAAGAAATCAAGGAGTCTGGCGCGGACATGAATTTTAAAAATTTCCACTTTATAAGACACAGCCTACACAACGTTGACTTTGAGTATGTGTCATATTTGTGCGATAAAAACTTGAAGCCGTTTTATGTTTTTTACAAAATACAGTGTTCAGACTACAAAATTGACAAACTCGTTCAACAAATCGACAAACGGTCCAGCTATGTGGCGGTAAAAGTCGGCGAGTGTTTGTTTGTAACCAGAAAAAGCGTGTGGAAAAGGATGCAGCGCGGCTACAATTTATATTGACCATGATCCAATTCAACCTTCTTGGTGCCGACTCCGCGCCCAAACTAAAATCTAAAAAATGCACCAAATGCGGCGATATCAAGTTGGTTGAAAAATTTAGCAGTGACAAATCTAAAAAAGACAGATTGCACGGTCATTGTAAAAAATGCAAAGCACAAGATCAACAAAAACGCACGGACTGCAATCAGGAAAAAAATTTACTGACAGTAGCAAAAGCAAGAGCAAAGAAAAAAGGCTTAGATTGTAATTTAGAAGAACAAGATATCATTATCCCCGCCAAATGTCCGGTTTTGGGAATTCAGTTGAAAAGAAACACAGGAGGAAAATGTAACAGTCCCAATTCTCCCACCTTAGACAGAATAGATAATGATAAAGGTTATATTAAAGGTAATGTGCAAATTATAAGCTGGAGAGCAAATAAAATAAAAGCTGACGCCTGTTTAGCAGAATTGCATAAAATAGT
>TARA_R110000737_G_scaffold352230_1_pt1 | contig 15926 bp, 17 predicted proteins | sample TARA_R110000737 | Tara Oceans TARA_R110000737 (sample SAMEA4398027) | marine metagenome | biome: Polar Biome; feature: [SRF] surface water layer (ENVO:00010504); material: water (ENVO:00002006), including particulate matter (ENVO:01000060) such as... | depth 5 m
TTTCATCTTGTTCGACATATTTCTCTATATCGAGACCAGCGTGATCAAATACAACTTCTAAGAATTCTTTTACTGAGTGGGTCTCGCCGGTTGCGGCAACATAATCATCAGGCGTATCTTGCTGGAGCATCAACCACATCATCTTAACGTAGTCTCCGGCGAAACCCCAGTCACGTTGAGCGTCTAAGTTTCCCAGATAGAGTTTATCTTGAAGGCCGAGCTTGATTCTGGCCGCGGCCAATGTAATCTTACGCGTGACAAAAGTCTCACCTCTTCGAGGCGATTCATGATTAAACAAGATTCCGGAGGAAGCATGTAGGCCGTATGATTTTCTATAGTTCCTGATCAAATGATGGGCGTATACTTTAGCGCATGCGTAAGGGGAGGCCGGCATAAGGGTTGTAGCCTCGTCCTGGGGGTTCTGAGGGTTATCACCGAACATCTCCGATGAGGAGGCTTGGTAGAAGCGAGCGTGCGGCACAACGTGCCTGACGGCCTCTAATAACCTCAAGGTTCCCATGACAATGGTATCGGTTGTGCTCTCTGGCACCTCAAAGGATACTCGGACATGGGATTGCGCGGCAAGATTATAGATTTCGTCTGGCTTATACTCACTTAATAGTCTCCACATGCGCCCGGTATCATTTAGCTCAAAATATTGGAGATCAAAATTTTCATGTTCATAAATGTGATTTAATCTTTCAGTACAGATTGTGGAGGTGCGGCGCTTGAGGCCAACTACCTTATATCCTTTTTCTAAAAGAAGTTCTGCCAAATAAGAACCATCTTGGCCTGTAACGCCAGTTATTAAAGCTGTTTTCATTTTACTCCTCTAACATTTGGGTAATTTGTTATAAACCATTCACAGGTCTTTTTTAATGATTTATCAAAATCTGTATATTGTCCGGACCATATATTTCTAAAATTCGAATTGTCTGAAGGTTTTCGGTGTTGACCAGTTGGTTTTGAAGAATCCCAAATTATTTCATTATTATATTCTAGAAAGGTAGCAATCATTGCTGCCACTTCTTTGATTGAGCGCTCACCAGTATTACCAATATTTAGCGGCTCCTTTTCATTGTATTCATTTAAAAGGAAAACTAAAATTTCTGCTATGTCACCAGAATACGTGAATTCTCTTAGTGGAGAACCGTCTCCCCACAAAGTTACATCTGTATTATTTTGTTTCGCTTCATACATTTTTCGGATCATCGCGGGGATAACATGTGAATCCTCTCGATCAAAATTATCATTTTCGCCAAATAAATTATTAGCTATCACCGTAATAAAGTTACAACCAAACTGCTGTCGGTAAGCTCTAGATTGCACATCGAGCATCCTCTTGGCGTATGCGTAAGCAAAATTCGAACTATGTGGGCGCCCTCGATGAATATTCTTTTCTATTAAAGGGTAGTTACTATCGTTCGGATATATACAAGTACTCAAAAATGAAATTAGCTTTTTAACATTGTGAAGTTTAGCCGCATGTAATACGTTAGTATTTATCATAATATTATCATAATAAAAATCACCTAAATTTTCCGAATTCGCTTTAACACCACCAACCTTGGCAGCTAAATGTATAACATAATCTGGTGTGTATTTAGCAAACATTTCTTCCGCTTGTCGCGGGTCTCGAAGATCATAATCTTTAGACGATATATACACAGCGTTGGGAATTGAATTACCATAAATATATCCCCATCGAAGCGCGTAGCCCACCATTCCTGTCCCGCCCGTAACTAAAATCTTATATGTCATTTATCCTACTCGTAAAAACTATCTTATAATCATCTTCGAGGGCGATTCGATTGTGAACGAAGGCTTTATGTATATTTGTAACACGAAACCCAACTAGGCTTAATATTTCATTTAATAAAGTAGGCGTCCAAATTCGATGCACTAACTCGTACTCAAATTTCTCAACTGATTTATTAGCGCCGAGAACTTGAACCGTGTTTTTCATAATTATTTGACTATTCATCAAATCAGGCACCGGATCATATGCCGTCACTAGGGTTCCTATCCCGTCGCAGTGGGCGCGCCTTCTGTCCTTCCTGGGGAGATCACTTATTGTGGCTACTCCATTCCAGCAATCAAAAATAAAGTAACCAGAAGGGTGCATCCGGGCTTTGATTTCTTCGAAAAAGTCGATCAACTCTGTTAAAGTCTGGATGTGGTTAACAACGTTAAACAAACTAACAACCACATTAAAATTACTTTCCTTGAGTTTGGCCACGCTCACATGCTTGAATTCTAGATTTGGTTGGGTGAGGCTTTTTCTTTGGGCCACATCGATCATTTCTTTAGATGTGTCCACGCCCAGTACCAGTAGTGATGTATGTTTAGCTAGCAGGGCGGCATGCGTGCCAGTACCGCAGCCCACATCCAAGATACGTGCGTCTTTCAAACTATCGACGGCTTCTTTAATATATTCGACCTCTCCTTTATAATCTTTTGTTGAATATAAAACATCATAATATTTAACAAGGCCTTCCTTATACATCATTGCGCAAATGCCTCTTTAATTTTGTTACAAATATAACCCACCTGTTCTTCTGTCAGCGTAGGATAAGCCGGGAAACATAAGCCCCTATTATAGGCATCAATAGAATTTTTAAAATTTGTGTCGCTCAGATCTTGAGTTTTCTTTAGATAAGCAAAACAAGGCTGCTTATTTAGTGGGTAAAAGAAAGTACGCGTTTCGATGCCTTTGGTTTCTAGGAATGTACTCATCTTTTCTCGTCCGATTCTCTTGAATAAGATGGCGACACGAAAAGGCACCAAATTTGAACACTCCATGGGCTTTAAAATTTGAACGTCTTCGATATCTTTTAAAAGATCACAATACAAATTATAAATCTCTAATTTCTTATTATATATGGCGTCGGCTTTTTGTAACTGGGTTAATCCTATAGCCGCCTGGATATCATTCATTCGAAAATTATACCCCACTTGTGGATGTATAAAAGAGCCGCGGTCTAGACGACCTTGATTTCGTAAATAAAGTAGATTTTTGTATACCTCTTTATTATCAGTCACAACAAGGCCCCCCTCAATAGTTGTTATGGTTTTATCAGCAAAGAAGGAAAAACACCCCACATCGCCAAAGCTGCCACAATGGGTGCCTTTCCAGCGAACCCCCATAGCTTGAGCGGCGTCCTCTACAACCTTTAAGCCGTGGAATTTGGCATATTGCTCTACCGCATCCATATCGCAGGCGGCGCCGAAGATATGAACTGGCATTATTGCCTTTGTGTTTGCTGTCCGGACGCGTTCACAGTCTTTCACATCAATTTGCAAAGTTTGGGGATCAACATCCACGAAAACAGGTGTAGCGTTAGCCATGTGGACCGCGGAGGCAGAAGCTATAAATGTAAAATTGGGTACTATAACTTCGTCTCCGTGGCCGATTCCAAGGGATTTGAGGCCCAAATATAAGGCCAACGTACCGTTTGGCGCCAGGACACCATATTTTACCCCAATAATATCACATAACTCATCAACGAACTGCTTGGCTTTGGGGCCCTCTGTTACCCAATTGGTTTCGAAACACTCTTTCATGGAATCATATTCTTCCATCCCTATAAAAGGAAACATTTGTGGAATTTTCATTTAGTTTACTCCCCGTTCGTTTTTCTGTCTAAGAACACTCTGAATAATGTTTAAATCCTCATGGTCATCTATTTCGAATGACATAATTTTTGGCATAATAATGAAGCCAACTTTACCATTAACAAGGTTGTTTGTAGCCAAAAAATCTTCTCTGGAGGTTATATAAAATGCTCCGTTTTCAGCATACCAGCTTTTTATATCTTGGGTTCTTGGTTTTTTATTTCTTTCAAAATTTATTGGTTCCTGTTCGTTGTTCCAAAAAAAATTGGTGCTTTTGTTAACAGATATAATACTATTATAACCACTTTCTTTAATTTTGTCAAATCCTTTCTTTAAATAAAAGGGAGGAAGCAACGGAGAAGTAGGCTGTACACAAGCAAAATAGCCCACATTATCTATAGTATCTAAAAAATGCTTAATAACTGAGTTGGTAGTCGAAAAATCAGTGGCTAACTTAGGCGGCCTTTTTATAATCCCTACATCATATTTTTTTGCGACCTTCTCTATCTCCAAAGAATCAGTACTAATATATACATCGTTGGTAACCTGCAAACTCGTTTCGATGACATAAGATATTAAAGGTTTTCCATCTAAATCAATAATATTTTTATTTGGTATTCTTTTTGAACCGCCGCGGGCGGGAATGATTATTTTCATTTTTACTTCGTGCATTCTAAAAATAGGGTATGATTTAATTTTTCCACGTTATCCTCGTTATGGAGATCGAACCCCTGCAATTCTGGTGATTCGGAGCGACAAAACTCTTGTGATACTATATTTTTAAACCCCACTTTCTCCAAAGTATCTTTCAACTTGTCATAATCCCACCAACTAATATGGTCGCCTGGATAAATTTTTTGTAGGTTATTTGCGTACTTCTGGCACTCTGTTGTGAAAAAAGTCAAGGCGTCAATTTTATTTTTTGTATCAAAAATTTCTCTAATTTGTTCTTCCGTGTATTTTCCAACTTCTGATTTGTGAAAGGGAGATAAATACGAGGCGAACAAAAATAAGAACTGTTCCCCAATCCCCAATTTACGAAAAGGCACATAGGCTTTTTTCCAGCTACTAATATATTCCTTATCTCCGTCTTTATAAGCCTTATAACATTTGTCGATGTCGGGACATGTAATTCGAAAAACTCCCCCGTTCTTTAAAATACGATGAGTTTCTTTGAATAAGTGAGAAACATATTCATCGCTTAGGTGTTCAATCGTGTGTGATGTATAAGCAATATCCAAACATTCGTCTCTTAGGCAGATAGAACTGAAAGTCATCAAATCGTGCTCAAGATCAATGGGGCTTTGCCATGCAGAATAATGTGATGAGGATTTATCTAGGTTTATCCAGCCATCCTTGCGAAACCCACAGGATCCAATATTAATAAACTTTTTTTCTAACATTCGCGGCTCTTCAATACTTTTTGTATAATAAGATCTAAATTAATTTGTGATAAAATTTCAGCTATACGTTTGCCCGCGGTGCCGTCACCATAAATACTATTTTTATTAAAATTTCTTTCTAGTTTAAGAGCGCGGTTGATTGCATCTTTTATAAGACTCTTGTCACAACCTACATCAATAATATTAGAAGTTCTTTCACGATTTAATTGGCGTGTCCCTATATTAATAGCCGGGACGCCAAATTGATGTGCCTCGCGGATACCACTACTAGAATTCCCAATAAGACAGCTACTGGACCTCAACAAATTTAAGTAGGATTCAAAAGGAAGATTTTTATATGAATTGCGGATAACGGTTTGTTTACCATACTTACGCTTGTGTTTTCGGATCTCGCGAAGGATGCTGGCGGATCCCGCGTCGGGATTTGGATATATCAATAATGTTTGTATTCCGGTTTCTTGTAGTGCGTTCAAGGTTGTTTCCATTTGTTCCGATGCTTGATCGAATTCGGTTGTAACAGGATGTTGTATTAAAATAAAATATGGCTTCTTCAAATCAATTCTAAGTCGGGACAAGCCCTTTAATTTTTTTAATTCTGGCCGACTGAAATACTGAAGTTTTTTAATGTAATCAATGGCGGGACAACCAACATTAAAAACGTGATCCGGATTTTCTCCCATCAATAAAATTCTTTTTCTGCTTAGCTCTGTAGAAGGAAAGTGTACGTGCGATAATTTCGTTACTGTATGCCGTATGGTCTCATCAATTGTCCCGCTCACTTCACCCCCTTGAATGTGGGCCACAGGAATGTTTCCGATAGACGCTGTGGTGGCCGCGGCCAATATCTCATAGCGGTCTCCGACCATGAGCACAATATCTGGTGTTAACTGTTCAAAGGCCGCGGCCAATTCAATAATAGCTAGGCCGATGGATTTTGACATAGTAAGAGGGTTGTCGCCTTCAATGTTGGTCGAGCATTTATATGATATATTATATCCATCAGATTCTATATCGTTTATAGAATTTCCATAATCACCTAAAAGATGCGCACCAAAAACTACTATTTGCAAATCTAAAGCTGGGTGGGCTCGGATAGCCTCCATGGCGCTTTTTAATTTTGTATAATCCGATCGATAGCCCGTTACAACACAAATTTTTCTCATTCTAATTAAACCGATTGCAATCTATTCTAGTTAATTCATATTTATTTTTAATGATGTTCAGAGGCTTGTTGCCTACCGCGAACGCGTGATGAACGCCACATTCTTCCAAAACTTTAAAAGTATCTTGATTATAGGTAGAACTTCCGCCATAAGGATAACAAAAGCTTTTCCACCGCATGTTAAGAAACAAATTTAAAAAATTATATGACTCTTCTATTTCTCTTTTTTGTTGTTCGTAACTCAAAGTCGATAAAATCGGATGAGTCTCTGTATGTGAACCAATTATCGATCCGCCTTTTTCCATCTCTATAAGCTCTTCCTTTGTTAAATATAACTCGTCGTACAGTTCAGTTTCGTTTAAGTGTTCTGCCGCAGCTTCATCTAGTATTTTAGCTTTATATTCATCACGCAGATAATAGTTAAGAAGCCTCTTAATCCGAAATTCGCAAGAACTCAATTCTTGATCTTTGTAAATTTCTTTATCAAATTCATGAATCCTGTCTTTGTTGAGCATTGATATATCTATTAACTTAAGAATAGCCTCTAACAAAAATCTAATGTCACATTTTCCTAACAAATGATGAATGCGATGGACGTTAAGAATTTTTTTATCCTTGTAATGACCCGTTGGAATATAAAAAAGCCCCCAAGCTTTCTTCTCCTCTAAAATTGGTAAGACGTTTTGATAGTGATCTTTAAACCCATCATCAAAAGTCAAAACAACACCTTTTTTAAGTGGCGTTCGATTTTCTAGCGAAGAAATAAAATCCTCTTTTGAAACAAGCCCATAAGTATTATAAAAAAAATCTATTTGTTCTCTAAACTGATCAATGGTAAGATTTTTAAAATTTGGATATTTAGAATCATTGTTCCTGATGTAGTGATACATTATTATTTGCACAAAAAGCCCTGCTTAATCAGAGGGAATTCCGAGTCTAGATTATTTTTGTTCTGAAGATATTCTAAACAGGCGCCGTTTCTAATGTTTTCGTAAGCGGCTTGAATAGTGTTTATCGTGCAATCTCTTGCTTTATATGTTTTACCTATTTTGCTCGTTGGCGAGGCTTTATCCTCTACTCTTTCAAAGCTCTTAATTAGTTCTATAAATTCCTGTGTCATCTTCTTAATGAGCCTGTTGCCAATTTGGTGTGTATTATCACATGCGCCAACATCGGCTCGAATTTGATGTATTATTCTACCGGTATCAATACCCTCATTCATATACATAAAAGTGCATCCAATTGCACTCAGTTCTTTATTAGCAAATGGATGAAAATTTGTACCTGAACCAAAGTAGTATGGGGACAGGCCTAAATGTACGTTGATAATCCTATCTTTAAATAGATTAATTAATTTTGGCTTGATAATACAACAGCCATATGAGACGATGAAATCGGGATTAAGCTTACAAATTTCTTCTATATGTTCATCTTTATTTATTTCACCGCGGTGGATGTATCGCGAATTAGAAAAATCTTCAAGTGAAAATACATATTCCTCAAAGAAGTCTCGTTCAGTTTGATATCGAGAAACAAAATGAATATTTTGAATATCCTTAAGGTTTGCATTATCAAGATCGTATTTCTTTTTGGTTATATCGCAATATGTTCTTAATACATCAATATCTTTTTGCAAAGCAAATTTAATTTTAAAGTAATCATGCCTCAATTCGTCTGCGGTTAAAATTACAACCTTTTTCATACTATATCCTGCCAACTCAAATGACAATCAGCACTTATATCACTTTGAACAATTTTTCCCAAAAGTGATTCGAAATGTTTAGCAAATATCTCTCCGGTGCCTGGGCGTTTTACCCATATATTATCTTCTGTTAAAACTTCACCCTTCTTGATATTTTTTATTGCAACAACGGAAGCATAAGCAAAATCAATTGTTGGTTGCTCTTCCTTTAATATATTTTTGTTGCCGCCGAGCGCCTCGTGGATGGCCCTTGAGCCACAAATCAAATCTTTCAGTTCGTGTGGGTCGATTGAGATGGGCACGTCTGGACCATCCCAATTTTTACTCGAAGTAAAATGTTTTTCTAATATTGACGCTCCCAACGCAACTGATGCGAAACACGTATAATTGCCTAGTGAGTGATCGCTTAGGCCAAGTACCGCATCGGGGAAAGCTTCTCCCAACTCGGTCAGAGCGCCGAGCCTGACTTTATTATATGGTGTTGGGTACAAAGAAGTACAATGCAGCAGCGCATACGACACATTGTATTTTCTAAATATTTTTATAGATGGTAAGATAGAAGCAACATCATTCATGCCCGTGCTTAAAATTATAGGCTTACCGAACTTAGCAATGTGCTCAACTAATGGATAATTATTGCACTCACCAGAACCAATTTTATAAGCTACAACCCCCATTTTTTCTAAACGGTTTGCGGCCGCTCTAGAAAATGGTGTGGAAAGATAAATCATATTTAAGCTTTCAGTAAGCTCTTTAAGTTGAAGTTCCTCCTTTAAAGAAAAGGCACACTTTTCCATAATACTATAAATTGACTCATTAGCATTCGGCGGCACTACTTTTTTAGCATGACTTGACATTTCATCTTCAACAATGTGGCATTGAAATTTTACACATTCTGCGCCGGCAAATGCTGCGTCATAAATCATCTTTTTTGCTTTGGACAAATCTCCATTATGATTAATCCCAATTTCTGCAATCACAAATGGGGGACTATCCACGCTAATCTCTCTATTGTCGATCACAAAACTATTCATTTTTATCTAACTTTTTTATATTGAAATGGTTTATTCCCAAAAGAGCGTTTAAATATGAATCAATCTTTATGATATTTGAATAGGTATAAAGCTGATTAATAAACTTTCTCTTTTGTACTTCTTGATTGTGTCCCGCCATGGGGTTGTGAGTGGGCGCTATCGGAGTGGCAGAATAAATTATATCATGATTGTAAAAAGATGCTTTAGCATCCTTTGCCTTGTTAAATTGATTATAAAAAGAAAATCCTGTTACAAAAAGCTCTTTAATGGGATACTGCAAAAACATCCAGACTGTCATCTGTCCTGAATTTGGCTCGACTCCAAATTCCCGAAGTGCCAATTGATAATTCTCAGAACCAATATAATCATAGGGAAGATTGTAATCCTCATTCGCGCTCTTAAAATTTTCTACCACGCTACCCTTCCAATCATGTTGCGCCTTAATCGTAGATAAGAAAACAATTTCTATATTTTTTACAATCTCTTTATTTGCTTCTAAATTTTTAGCAAAATTAGCACAATATCTAGTATCGCCGGCCCATGAAATAATATCGGTTCGGCTTCCATAGTCCTTCTCATACCCGCGGGGATAAACGTCGTTGTTTATTCGGCAGACAATATCATATTTATCTATATAAGCACCCAAATTATTTCCCAGCAAATGCGGTGAGGGACCAATTAAAGCAATCCTCTTACCTTTGACAAGGTTCAACATTCTTTCGTTTTTGGTGTAGTTCATTGGTCTCTCTCTCCTGGGGTGCTGAAAGAGGCTTTAGTAGGAAATCTAAACCTACCTTCTCCCAAAACCGTGTTGAGGCGCGTTTCATCATCGATTCGCGTATGAAGAATATATGGGCCCGGGGGCCAAAATCGTTGCGGAGGAGAAGTGTGGTAGTGGCAAAAATTATCTATAACATCATTAGGATCGCCGGCGCCGCATACGTCTCCAAACTGTATAAAATGAGATACCCTGCTAATAGCATGGTGTGCACATCGGCCAGTTGATGTAGCCCAAAGGGCGCAGCCGTATTTATCTTTGGGCCAACCATTACCTGTTGTGATAGGGGCGCTGGAGATGTCATCAATCATTGGCAAAGCGACCAAATGTATGTTCGGGTTGTCAAACCGTGGCAATAAGCTATCAAATTCTCTTAAAAACTCCATATCATCTGCCCACACCACAGCAAGTTCAGTATCAATTTTCTTATAAAGCTCAGTGTAAACAATAGAAAGGCCAGGATCTGGACTGTAAGAAACTTGAATAGTATTATTATATGAGTTGATAATGTCGCTTACCTCCTTGAAATATCGAGGAGAAGATGCATTGCCAACTAATACTTTATGTTGGGGGCAAATTTGTCGTATATTATCTAATGTTTTTTTAATAAGACGAGGACGATTCCTCGTTGATAAAAATATAGTTACTTGTTTCATATCATTTCCTGCAAATTATATTAAGCATCATGAGCCTTCCATTATCAAAATCTAAATGTGGTAAATAGCTTCTACTATAATCATCATAGTCTGGGTTATTAAACGCCGAGAACGCGTTCCAATCATATTTCTCAATATTCACAAAGCCGACTTGCTCTAACTCTGCTTTTAAAAAAGCAAAATCAAAAATCATTCCATGATAATCAGTGTGGTCTTTTTGGCCCCCTACTATGAGGCCAAATAATTTCGAAATATCTTTATTCTCTGTGTATTCTTCGCATGCGGAGGCAAAGTCCGCGGTGGAAAGGCGCAAAATTCCATCTTTCTTCAATAGACTATACCAATGAGTAACAACTTCTTTCCACTCTCGTCTACCAAAATGTTCGATTGCTGCACAGCTATAAATTTCATCAATTGAATTATTTTCGAAAGGAAGATTTCTAATATCTGCACAAAGATCCACGTTTTTTAAATTTTGAATATCGATATTAACGTATCCCGGGATTGTTTTTTTCCCACACCCCAAATGTAATTTTATAGTCATTGTTTATAATAAATGTAAATATTCGCTTTTGCTGGCTATCATCATACCACTTCTTTCTAGTGGTAAGTCTAATATTACCGACCAAACATCTGGCTGCGAAAGTATTTCCTTTTTAATAGATTCTGTTTTAAAAGTTGTGGTGTCGTCTAACAAAACCACCTTGGTTCTGCTTTTTAAGACATCAAATTCAGCCCGTGTTGAAAACTGGCCGCCATCCAAGCATAATACGTCTATTTCTGTGGGGAGTTGACCTAACACATTGCTACATTGTTCATATTCGCTGATATTTCTGTCTCGCCACTCAAGCCACGGATATTGACTAAAAATAGTGTGATCTTTAACCTCTTCAATGGAAACCAAATCTTCTATCTCTATAATTCTTCCGTACAATAAGTGTAATTTATTAAAAGCTGAGGCCGGACCCATCAGAATGGGCGCCCAATAGTTGGATGCCTGATTATAAAATTTAATATTTGCTTCTAAAGAGTAAAGACACGACTCATCTGCCCTGGCGGTAAGGGCATCCATGAAGCACTTCGTGCTCCCTTCCCCATTCCAGGTACCCACTTCTACAAAATTAACAAAATTCTTATTGGAAGAATACTGGAAAATCTTTTCTCCAAACAAACTTCCCCTATTAACTTGGCCTGCCATCTTTCCCTATAATCCTCTTAATGTAGGCAATGTGATTTTCCAACCTCAAAAATGATTTATTCTTACTAGTATTATAACCGGTTCGCAACAACTTGTCAAGCAATATTTCATTTAAATTCTCCCACGAATCTAAAAAAATCCCTACTGCATCGTGATGTTCAAAAACTCCCTTAATACTGTTTTTTATATTAATTGGTATTGATCCAACAAGCATGGTTTCATAGTTCCTATGAATGTCTGGTCCTCTACCTTCTAGACCAATTACAAACTTATACTGATCCATAGAACGATAATATTCTTTCAAACTTTGCTTTTCTTTTTGATGTACTACAAACGGCAATGACTTTAAATAATCAATCATTTGTCGTCGTTTGGGGTTTGTTGAAGGGGTGTGATATGGTAAAAATATCATATCTTTTTTGTCCTCAAACACAGTATGGGATTTATGTACCTCGCCTAATAGAGCCTGATTGCCGCCTGGGCGATCGGGTTCCTGAAACCCAATGGGAATGGGAATAATTTTAGGGTGTTTCTCAACGGGGGCGTTGGTGCATATCCATTTATTGAGGTTGGGGTGTTCTAAAATGTATTTATAAGAGCCGGCATCGTCGCGGCCTAGATGATAGGAAGAAACTCCTGATATTATATTAAATTTTTTATATAATTTATCTAAAACATTGTTTTGAAAATATTGATTAACAATAAAGTCTGTCTTAACAAAAATAAGATCATTGTCTTTAACACGATAAGGGTTAAATTCGTCGCAATCATGCAACCTGCTTGTCCCGGCGCGGATATAACTGGGTGCATCTATATCCAAAATGTGATCGGCTATTGTGGGCATCCAGTTATAACAAATATATTCTAACATAATATGGTCACCTCAAAACACCACTTTTTTTCTCAATAACTCTATATCGTTCATAACCATTTTTTCAGCCATCTCTTCAAAAGTGACTTTAGGCTTCCAGCCTAATACCTTTTTTGCCTTTGTGCAATCGCCGATTAAATTACCAACATCCATTGGGCGCATATATTTTTCATTTTGTTTGATATATTTTTCCCAATCATGGATGCCAACGCATTCAAATGCCACAGTTAAGAAATCCCTAATAGAGCTACTTCTTTCAGTGGCTACAACATAATCATCTGGATTGTCTTGTTGCAGCATTAACCACATTGCTTCAACAAAGTCAGGTGCGTAGCCCCAATCTCGTCGGCCGTCTATATTGCCTAAAACAATCTGGTCTTCTAAGCCTAGAAATATTTTAGCAACTCCTTTAGATATTTTTCTTGTGACAAATTCCTCTTTTCGGCGCTCTGACTCGTGGTTAAAAAGGATCCCATTACACGCGAACATATTATGAGATTCTCTATAATTTTTTGTTATCCAGTGACCAAACAATTTTGATATTCCGTAAGGACTTCGCGGATAGAATTGTGTTGTCTCATTCTGTGGGGCCTCGGTTGGTTTTCCATAGATTTCACTAGTAGAAGCTTGATAAAATCTGATCGATTTGTTATAATCTTTTATTGTCTCAAGTAACCTAAGCACTCCCATACCATTAATGTTATTAATTTTTTCGGGAATGCGCCAACTATTTTTAACGGAAGAAATTCCACCCAAATTGTAAACCTCGTCTGGATCGGATTCTTCAATGCACTTAAGCAGGGAGGTTTTATTTGCTAAGTCTCCGGTAATGCATCTCACCTCCTTATTTAGTTGTAAAAAACTTGTAGTATTTACAAAATTTAGACGCGACATTCCGTAGACCCTATAACCTTTGGTTAATAAAAACTCAGAAAGATAATAACCATCTTGACCGTTAATACCAGTTATAAGAGCCTTTTTCATGAAATGCTCCTTAATATTCCTTCCCATAAATTATAAATTCTCTGTTTTCTAACATCATTAAAAGAAGACATTTTCTGACTGACCACCGAGGTGTCTATTGTCGCCAGCATGTTTGAGAGTTCAGAGAATGAATCAAAATAATTTATATGTGGCATCCATTCCTCGTCATAAAAATCAGCCAACTCTATCCACGACTTTTCTTCCTCAACATTGTCATATTTGTTAATATCACTTATGTCTTTGTTAAGCGGAAGTATAGTACCAGGAGAAAGGGACCAAACCTCTCTCCACGAAAGTTGGTTTAAAACACCCACATGCCCGAAAGATTTTCTTAACCGCAACATAAAATCTAAAGTAGGAAAGAACATGGGTATACATGACGTATAATTTTCAAAAATTGACATAGTTGAAATTGTATAAGGTATATGAATTATTCCCTTGTATTCTGCTAATTCCTGCCATTCATAACGCGGTGGGAGTGCTTCCTTCTTATTCCGCACGGTCGGATCATAATGTAGTGTTTCCATCGGGAATAATGACGAATAAAGAAAAGAAGAGTGCTTCGGATTATAGGTTGACTCTGTATATTCACAGAGGCTGGGGATGTGGGTCCACTCTCTTCCCGTGTATGCTTCGCAGTATTCTTTATCACACTTATTATTAGCCACCGGGATTATGCGTCCGGTATCAATTCCTTTTCTTAAATATTCATTATACCATTCCCATCGCTCTTTATCATCCCAAAAAGGTGCCTCGTATCGAATAGGGGCTACTGTTATTATGGGCTTCTTAAATTTTTCGTATAGCAAACAAAAACTAGGTGCATAAGTGCAAATAAACCCATCATATTCCCCTAATTCATCTTTGTATCTTTCATAAAACGCATCACACATCTCTTTATTAAGGGTATGCCAATTTTCATGATTGATAACATCAACAGAATCTCTAGTGCGGCCGATGGCCCAACTATGTCCCGAAAGTGTCCAATCATCAACTTGGTGACCCAGGTCTTCAAATATGCGCTTTATATCTGATATAACGGCAATATGTAAATCTAAATTAAAAAACTTCATTTAAGATGATTCTTCAATGCCTGGGTGTGTTCCAATACCGAATTTTCATTCTCGTCAAAAACCTCCCCAACAAATTTATGGCCACTCCTGGGCGTGGGGAATGGCATATTATCAAAAAATTCATCGTGGATCATTATATTATCATTTAAGCGTGGAATAATCATTTCGGTAAAAAACTTATAATCAGTACCATATTCATTTTGCTGATTAAAACTACTGATTAATTCTTTCATATTGTGAATTACGCCTGCTTTCACTCCCCACATACCGCCTAAAACAGGAAATCTATGCCACGGATGATCACGCATTATATGAAAACCATGGTCACACAACAACCATTCGTCGACAGCGGCCTTTTCTCGCGGTCCGAGGCGTGAGTCGGTATCGCGTGAAATCATGACCTCTATCCCATCTTCAGATGCGGGCTCAAAACGCCAAAACATTCCTCTCCAATCACCAAACTCCATTTTTTGCACGACCTGAACATTCTCGATGTCCTCTAGCTGATAAATTATTGGAGCGGGGACGCTTTGGCCAACATAAAATCTACAGACCCAATCTGGATAAATTTCCTTTGCGAGTTCAGCATTCTTAATAGCGCCGAGCGTATACTTTGGGTCTTGACCCCAAAGTGAAAAGGAAATTAATTTCATTTATATTTCTCATATACTTCTTTTTCTTCTTCTCTTTTCCATTCATAATTCTCTGGGTTCGTTGAGATCCCCGTAGGGTTGAAATAATAAAGTCCCAAAAGTTCATGGATTTTTTTAAATTGACTTCCTTTGGAGGCGCCTCTCAACCATAGTTCCCAGTCTCCAGCAGAGCGATACTTCTCATCAAAATATCCGTACTTCTCGTGGTAACTCTTGCGCCACATTGGTGACGCGTGTGGCATATTTGTCATTTTCAAGTTATCGAACGAGAAATCAGGAAAGTTATATCTTCTATTCTCAGAATTGTTTTGTTCAAAAGTCTCGTTAGGCTTGTCTGTTAAGAGCATATCAGCATATACTAAATCAATCTCGGGATTGATGAAAAGCTCTTTAGCGTGCCTCTCCAAAGAATCGGTTGCTTTTCTATCGTCTAGGTTAGCATTGGTAAGATATTCCCCTGTGGCCATTTCAACCCCAATATTCCATGTACCATATATGCCCGGATCTTCGTCGAGGCGCTTGTACATAATATTATTAGGATATTTCTCCAGATATTCGCTGATAATCTCTTCCTCGTTGCCGGGTGAATTGGCATTGATTAATATCAACTCACACTTCTCTTCAAAAATAGTCTGCCTTGTAATATCCTCAAGGAATGGTCGAATAAATTCATCTCCATCATAGACGGAAGTAATAATGGAAATCTTTGGCAAATCTTTCTCTTTAATCAACAAACCAGGATTTGGCTCATTGATCGCATAGGAAAGATGCTGATGTTGCTTATCCCATTCGAATTT
>TARA_R110000737_G_scaffold7818_2_pt1 | contig 15884 bp, 24 predicted proteins | sample TARA_R110000737 | Tara Oceans TARA_R110000737 (sample SAMEA4398027) | marine metagenome | biome: Polar Biome; feature: [SRF] surface water layer (ENVO:00010504); material: water (ENVO:00002006), including particulate matter (ENVO:01000060) such as... | depth 5 m
CGACGAAGTAGGTGTTACCACCCTTACACTTCCAGTGTTGAGGACATCTACCTTCACCGTCCCACGTATGGGCGCCATAGTTCTCGCGTAGTTGTGTCTGGATAACAATTTTCATTATACAATCTCCAAGTCAGATAAAGAATAACCACATAAAGTAAAACCGGATACGCTATAGATAAGTGTCTCAGTAATAGTCATAACGTTGGTTTCCAAAGAACCTACCGAACCCATCACGAAGAAACCACCTAACAAACCTAACATCAATTTCATAATTTTCTCTCTCAACTCGATTAACTAAGTACCTATTATACTTGTTTATGAAACAAATGTCAACACTTATTTCCATAACATATAGACCATTTTGTTATATACCTACCCCATATATGCAAAAAGGTTCTAAAGAAAGATGATATATGCCTTGCAATATGTTTCCAAAAGGACTATAATAGCTGTACAAATTGAGTTGAGAGAGAAAATTATGAATTATCAAGTCGGTCAAGAAGTTTGGGTCAAGTGCACTGGTACTGATACTTGGGGCTGCGGTGTTGTCACTGGCGTGACCGCCAAACGTGTTCGAGTCTATAATGAAGTTCGTGACCTTGAAGGTCTTTATGCTCCACAAAATGTCGAGGTGAAATAATGACTGATTATGTTTCTAACCTAATGAACGACCTTGCGATGCTGATTGAGGCATCAGAGATTTACAGTGAAGCGGAGTACAATAGACAGTACTCTGCACTTATTAAGGAAATTACTGCCCTAGGAGGGTTTCAATAATGAATAAGGTTACCGTGATACACCAAGCGTTCGAGAAATTCCCTAAGATGGTTGCTGATGTTAATGTAGGCAAGCGTACTGGTGAGGAGGCATTGTCCTATGCATACTTGCGCACACAAAACCTGAAGGGTTCGTGGAGTCGTAAAGGTAATCCGGATTCTTCGGTAAATGTTACTGTGCTAACTTCGTTGCCAGAGATTGATGGCCAGACGTACGGACTACGTTCAACGTCAATGGGCGATATGATGATTCTCGGAAATTCGACTTATGAAGTTGCGCCAGTTGGATTCGACGAGGTCTTTACTGCGGATGTCTAATCTTTAGGGAGATGCTTCGCGTGGATCTTGCATCCAATGAACGCGTTGTAGAAATCATCTCTGAGTAGAACATCAAACTCAAACTGTAGTTTCGCCTCATAATAGGAACATTCTCCTTTGGTGCGACACAGTTTGAGTACTTCTCGTTTGTAGTTGTCCCCACCATTCTCTTTTACTAACGTCTTCAGTTCTAGGCTAGATCCATAGTACTTCTTCCAGTCCGACACTACTCGCGTCTTTACTTTACGCTTTCGTGTCTTCGTCACTGGCAGTGTTTTAGGTTTCCAAAAGAATTTCTTTCCGATGTACTTCTTGCCCGTGTTGAGCTCAGTAATCAGATAAACGAAACCCTGAAAGTCTTCGAGGAAAGACTCTTCAGGGTCAAAGGGGGTATTTTCAAATGTCCAGTTCATACACCTACTTATAGGTAGGATAACTCACTCTTCTTCGGATGACTCAGCTTCAATGTCCGAACTACACATAGGACAGTGACGTGGGATGTCATCTTCGTATGGTACCCGAACAATCGTTTGAATATCACATATGGGACAGTCAATAGTATACTCGATTTCCATTACGATGCCTCTTGTTCCAGTTCATCCCAACCGAAGTCTTCACCTTCCATACCATTCGCGGAATATTCTGTAACACGTTTCTCAAAGAAGTTGTCGTGTGATGCTCCGTTCAGTACCCAGTCCAACCAAGGTAGAGGATTTGTTTTTTGTTTGAATGAAGGTTTCATACCTAACTGAAGTAGACGACGATCCGCAATATGACGGATATAGTCGCGGACTTCTTTCTTAGTTAGACCCTGTACCTCATTCCCTTTAAATGCAAGTTGAATGAACTTGTCTTCTAGTGCAACCGCATTCTCAGCCATCTGGTAGATCTTAGACTTCAGTTCGTCGTTAACGACCCGTGGATGCTCTTCGCAGAACTCACGGAATAGTTTCGCGTTACCTTGTACATGAAGAGTCTCGTCGCGGATTGACCACTCGACGATTGTTGCCATACCCTTCATCTTTCCAAAACGTTGGAAGTTAAGTAACATGACGAATGATGCAAATACAGACATACCTTCGTTGAACACAGACTGTGCTAGAGATAGTGCGAGACCCATATGACTAGAACTGTTACCCTCTTTCATAAAGGCGATCTTATCCGCCATCTCTTTGTACTCTAGGAATGCGTGGAAGTCTTCGTCGGGTAACCCTAGGGTGTCGTTCAACAGGGCGTACGCACGTTGGTGTACTCCCTCACGATTAGCAAAGGATGCTAACATGTTACGAACTTCATTATTCTTAAACTTAGGTATTAGAAGCTCATGGTAATTCTCACCTACCTGTACGTCAGACTGAGTAAACAATCGTAGCACATGAGTGATAAACACTTTTTCTTTATCAGAGAGTTTGGTCTTCCAATCCTGCACGTCTTCGGACAATTCCGCTTCATCTTCGACCCAGTGGATCTCTTCGTGCTTCTTTGTCAGATCTACCGCCCATGGGTATAGGAAAGGTTTGTATGTTTCTGAAGTTTTTAATAATGACATATGTGTCCTTGTAATATAGTAAGGGGGTGCATTGACCCCCGAAAATTAATCTGTTGGATTACCCTTCACAGGCCCTGCACTCATCGTCGTTCCCTTGCACCAACTCATAGTCGGCACCACCCTTGAGATGTATCATGAGATCTTCGTAACCTCCGATATATCTTCCCTCATAGTAGATCTGAGGAACTGACGTTACAGATCGACCCGTAACCTCTGCGGCAGTTTTCTTAATCTCCGCAAGATCAATGTAATCGAATACTATCCCGCGTATCGTAAGTTCCTCTACTGCCATTTTACAGAACGGACAGTTGTCCTTTCCATAGACTATAGTACGGTTGTCTTCTTGTAACGCAACACGTTCTACTTTGTCTGACACGGTCTCTGCACGGGAACTTGCTTCTGTACGTAGATAGTACAATCCCTTCAATCCTTTCTTCCATGCGTTGAAGTGCACCTTATTAACATAACTCTTAGGTGTACCCGATGGGAAGAATAGATTAACGGACTGCCCCTGACAGATAAATGGTTGTCTGTCGGCTGCATGAGTCACCACCCAATTCTGGTCTAGTTCCGCCGCGGTCTTGTATATTGCCTTCTCACCTTCGTTCAGGAAGGGTAGGTGTTGCACCGACCCCTTCTTGGTGATAATACTAGTCCACGTGGACGCGTTATCATGACCCTTATCCCGTAGGAGTTTGGTCAGATAGACGTTCTTCACTAGGAAAGAACCAGCACGAGTTCTGTGCGTGTATGCACAAGCCTTCAGTGGTTCGATCGATGGTGACGTTGATAAAATGACTCCCGACGACGCGTTAGGTGCTATTGCAAGTAGATGCGAATTACGCACCCCTGAACCTAGACCGTCCGAGTATTCACCTCGCTCTTTCGCAAGGAGCCAAGACTCTTCTACTGCTTGTTTCTTAATATTCTCGAAAACTACTTTATTAATTTCCCGAGCTTTATCAGACTCCCAAGCAACAGAGTGTTTCTGTAAGAGTGAATGGAATCCCATTGCACCCAATCCAATTGATCTTTCACGTTCCGCAGAGTATCTTGCTCTGGAGATGCTGTCCGGTGCGTTCTCGATAAAGTACTCAAGAACGTTATCCAACATACGAACGATATCTCGTACAATGTTAGTATCCTTCCAATCCTCATAGTACTCTAAGTTGAGGGAAGACAGACAACATACCGCAGTTCTATCTTCTGATGTCGGTAAGTGAATTTCATTACATAAGTTTGACCCGTGAATCTTTAGTCCCTTATCCTTTAGAGGTTGGGGGAGATCGCGATTCGCAGCGTCAATAAAGTTTAAGTACGGTTCACCCGTACGGAATCGAACCTCAAGGATTCTTTCCCATAACTTACGTGCATCGATAGCTTCTTTTACTGAACCATCTTTGGGGTCACGCAAGTTAAAATCTGTGTTACCTATTACTGCGGTCATAAACTCATCAGTAATATTTATAGCATTGTGAATGTTCAATGCTTTCCTTTGTACGTCCCCAGTAGGGATACGTATATTTAGGAATTCTATAATGTCTGGATGATGCACATCTAGGTATGCCGCATATGACCCCTTACGGGTCTTCCCTTGACGATACGCAATCATGTCTGCGTCTACTGTGTGTAGGAAAGGAATCGGGCCAGGCGCAATGTCAGACACCGTACGCACGTCACCCCAGTGTCCACCGACACCACCACCCATCACAGATAACCAACGCAACTCAGAAGAGTGCTCGATTAAACCTTCTAACGTATCAGGTACGTATGTAAGGAAACATGAGATCGGCAATCCTTTAGATTTTTTATCACCTACCGGAGCATTTGACAGTACGGGTGAGGAAAACATGAACCATTTCTTGGAAACATACTCATACAGTCTTCGTGCCAGCACTTCATCCAACTGACCTTTATACATAGACCAAGCAGTAGCTGCTCTGGCATATGCATCTTGAGGAGAGGTCTCTCCGTCGACCATATAGAAGTCTTTTAGCATACCTACAGCATAATCTGTGAGTAATTCGTCCCGTTCATATTTCACTTCAACTGTCATTATAATTCCAAAGTAGTTGGATCACTTTCCGTTTAGGGACAAGTAACCACTTTCAAGTAATTTTAGTGTCGTAGTATTGCTATACTGCTCGACATCTCTTATATAGGGCAATCCAGCATATACCCAATTCTTATATTCATCTTCCGTGATGATAACAACGTCAAGCTCGACCCCGTTAGTCAGACAATGAAGTTTAGCGGTAGTACAGTCCTTATTCATATCACTGGTGATATCATCAGATAATATTACTAAAAAGACAGTATTGCTTTCATATGTGCAATAGGGTATATTATACTCTCTAAAGAGTTTCTTGTCAATACCCGAAACCACATTATACAGATATTCATAGCCTTTTAAATTGTTCAATATTCCGGACACAAATACCTACTTGCTATAATCGTAAAAAGGTTCATCTTCTTGGTAATCGTAATCTTCGATAACCATCTGTTTACCAGTGTTCCAGAACTTCTCGCAACACTTTTGTATATAGTCTTCCTGTTCTGCGGAGTCAAAGAGTCCTTCCCACATCAGATGATTACTGAACGGGCTCTCTGGATTTTGTACTAGGAATCTTTCTTTGGACACTCTGTCAAAAACGGAGTAACCTTGCATAGCAACATAGATTATATTGCTCTCACAAAATTGGTGTGGAACTAGTTCTTCAAGAACTTCTACAACATCATTCATCTTTTCGAGAATGACTATCATGTAGTCAGCGTGGTGCAGTAGTTTCATAATATAATCCTTAGTGTAGGTATAGATTATATAGTATTATGAGTACTCTGTAAAGGGGTAAATCTATTTTTTTTAGAATTTATCGGGGAATATTCTTCGGAGTATAGCGGCAGCATCTTTGCGCTTCTTCTTGCGGTCATGTTTTTTGCGTACAACGACAATTTGTTCTGGGTTATCACCTGCACCAGCTACTCCGGTGGTGTTGTTAGTGATCTCTTCGTCGAACTGTTTCATGAATTCTTCGTAGGTTTTCATTTCGTTATCTCATTAGCAGAGAACAGTACACGTCTACCTGTTCGTAAGTGGGTTCCTTCAAAAATGGAGATGCCTAGAACGTCATGTGATAGGTTGTCCTCCGCGATACGGATCTGGTCACCCTTACGTACTAGTTCGTCCGCAGAGGTCGTCATAGAGTCATTACGCATACGGTACACCCCCTGACCAACACACCCGTTCTCCAGTACATACCACTGAGAACTTTCCATTAGAATATCCATGACATCTATACCAGACGCTTCATGAATCTTCTGTAGATTAGAGTCCGAGAGGTCTCCGTGTTCCTTAATCAATGCAAGTGCAGCACCATACCGAGCGACTACCGAAGTACCGCCAGGGGCCTTTGCCATGATCTTCTTTAGGTTAAACACTAGACGATGGAATGCGGTATAGTGTTCGCGGTATGCTTCGCGATCATCCATACGATCGGTAGTGAAGTCTGGGTTTTTCTTCCCGTCTTTATCAATGATACCAGCTTTAAACGCACCTGTATCCTCGAACTTAGTGACGAGTAGTTTCAGAAATCTAATTGTATATACTACGTCTACCGCAGACTTTAGGATGCCCATCGTAATTCTCTCAATTTGGTTACTACGTATTTATCCATATCAATACCTGTAATGTCCTCATTTTTTATCGCCTGAAGAAATACAAGGAATGGTTTGATTGTTGGCCACTGTTCTAACGGCAATTTTAATGCCAACATCTCTACTCCCGCCTCATGACCAAACACATTGAAGATGACAATGAGGTGGTTTAGAATGAGACGTTCCGCTAGGTCACCATTCAGTTGATATCGATTGACAAGTCTCTTGACGTATTTAAAACGTTTGAGATCATCAAAGAACTCTTCACCATCGATATGGGTGGGGTTGTAGTAGTGCTTTGCAGCATAGATAACAAGGTTATTCTTATTCAACTTCATAGTATGGGGTCTTTAAACTAAATAGTATTAAATGGTATTTAGTTCTAAGATAAGACACGATAATACATATCTACAGACACAAGAAATCCACAGTCAAAGGTCGATACTGACTGTGGTTAGTTTGATCTGATCTGGATTATCCGTGATGGATTCCAGCTTCCTGTAGTTTTGCAATCATGATAGTCTTCTTACGACGACGATCTAGGTGCAAACCATTAGCGTTACCTAGTTCATCTAGTTCACGTTTGGTCATATCTTCTATCATTCGAAGATTGGTATCTGCCGTAGGAGTCTTTTCACTAACTACTTTAGTGGGATCATCCTGACGAAATAGATTTAAAACATAGTGGAAAATATCAGTAAACATATCATCAATTCCTAATCATTTATTTTGGTGACTTTGTATCACCGTTCTTTAGATTGTCTGCACCACTTCGAGCAGGGGCTTGTTTCATAGTCTTACCACCAGCTTTAAAGGTCACATCGTGTCCAGCTTCTTCGCCATCTTCGATCTTCTTGTCAGACTTCTTATGCATGTCGATAAATTTCTTATCGTTTGGTGAAGCAGTATCGTCATACTTATCCGCTGCAGTAGCATTTTTTGCAGCCTTCTTAGCGTCCATTGCTTCAGCAATCTCAGTCCACATCTTTTCAAACGCAGAACGAGTATCTACACTTTCGATCTTAGAGATCTCTGCTTTCTTATCAGCAGTCTTAGGATTCTTTTTGATGTCCGAATCACCGTCAGCTTCTGGTTCTGCTTCTGGTTCTGCTTCTACTTCCTTTTTCTTCTTCTTAGAATTCTTAGGAGGAAAAGGTTTGTCTTCAGACTCATCTTCTTCTTCTTCTTCTTCGTCTTTAGATTCGTTGGCTGGCTTCTTACCACCGTCGATTTTATCGTCGATTGCTTTACGCTTCTTGTGAAGGAACTCGTCCGAAGAATCTACTTCTCCATCGTTGTCAATGTCCTTGTCCTTACGGTCTTTGAACTTCTTATCGTTCTCAGCATCGTTGACTGCATCTAGTTTCTTACCTTCCGCGAGTGTTTCTTTCTCGGAGACCTTCATTGACAAGTAAGCCTCCATAATTTTAGTAGTACTGTGTGACATCATAGTCTCCGTTAAATATATTATGCGTCAAAGAAAACTTTGACGACTATACCAGCAAAGATCGTAGCAGTTAGAGTAATGATATACTGCATAACTTTAACGGTCTTTCCTTGTTCTTGAAGTGAATCTTCCATATCATCCATTCGCATGGAGAAACGGTTCATTCGTTCAAAATGTTGTGAGTTTGCTTTCTCTATATTGATAAGTTTTTCTTCTGCTCGTGCAAGGTCAATCATTGCATCCGAGAGTTTGTCAATCTTATCTTCGATTCTTGCGAGTCGAGACTCTTCACGTTGTACATGGTCTTGTAATATGTTATTATCTGCCATTTTCGATCAGCCCATTGTGTGAATGATATAAGTCCTACTTGATATAATTATTAATATAGTGATATAATTAGTAATATAATATTAGTTGACTTATTAGTTAAAAGTTACTTGTGTATTTATAATGTATCAATTATCTACTTTAGCACCGGCTCGCCATTGATAACATGACCAGTACCGTGCCTTCCACTTCGGGCCAGGATCTGCACAGTTGTGCCTCGCCCTGAAACTCTTTCGACGTGCAGGATCATCTCTTTTGATCTCCATATTGGGATCTCCGAAAGAAACCTTAACCACGTTGCCTTTCTCGTTCTTTACATATACGTAAAACTTCTTACTACCACCACGGGTAGGATTGTTAAGTTTCACGTTATCTTTCTTACCATCTTCGTTGATGAATATACCGTCTTCAACGATGAGTTCTTCTACGCAGTCTTCACAACAAGATTCTTCTACGTACTGTTTAAACTTTTTCATGGTCATCTATCCATCTTTGTACTTCTGCTTTGGCAGCTGCAACATTCTTATATCCAGTGACCGGATATCTTGGAGTCTGTCCACTAGTATCAAAGACTGTGGGCAGTACTTTTCGACTACCATCTTTATTAAACTTCATGGAATCCATACCAGATAAACGAATCTCGTACTTACCATCCGAGGTCACATGTTTGAATACTCTCCTATTACTATCATAACCATCAGGAACTTTCTTCCACTTTATGGTAGGTCGTGAGCCCTCAGAAGACTCTCCGATAAACAAAGACATATAACCTCTACGGTCTTTGTTGCGGAAGTCTTTCATCTGCTTACCAAACGCCTTTGACATTGCTTGGTTCATTTGTTGTTCTTTCTTGAATGAAACATCCAATGCTTTCTTTGCCGCTTTCCACTTAGGGTTCGACTTCACATCGTCCGGAGTAAGTCCATTACCCCCACCACCGTGTCCCAAAGACTTCTCTACCTCTTTGAGTTTAACACCAAGTTCTTTGGTCAACTTACGTTGCGCACCAACTGACTTGGCAGACGCGACAAATGACGCACCATATTCTTTCTCGGCATCAACACTGTCTGTTATAAAAGAACGAAAACTTTTCATTAAGCTCTTGATTCTCGGATATCACTAAGAGTTTTAGGTGCAGTAGACTCTTTCATAAGATACGCATCAACGCCTGCTGTAGACTTCAACTTCCATCCCTTGGCTGCTTTCTGTGCCGCATCATATGAAGTAGGTGCAGTAACTACTACCTTACCTTTTTTAGCATGAACTACAGTGTAGGTCAATTCCTTTGCTTCATTCATACCTTTCATAAACTCGGCAACATCTTTCTCTTTCATACCAATCTTCTTAGCAATCTGTGCGGCAGTCATACCTTTCTTGACCATAGCATGAAACTCTTTCATCTTACCTTCGTCAAGGTCTACAGACTCTATCATTGAACCGAAGCCAGGCTCAAACCCAGTAATGTCACGAAGGTTAGCAGTTGCGGCAAGACGAAGGTATCGTAACTTAACACCCTTGCTATCAAACTCTGCGTGTTCAATCTCACCTTCACTAGACTTCTGAGATAGGTTATATAGAATACCTTTCTTGACATCAATCTTAACTAGAGGGAATATATCGCCTGCGATAGTACGACTAGTAGCATAACGGAATACTGTTTGACCAGTCTTAACCTTTGCTTCCTTACCGACATATGCTTTGTCACCGGCATCCATACCGAACAATACAATACCATCTATCTTACCGTGACCACATACACCGATCACTTTGTAACCTTTCTTGGTTCCGTAAGCGACTGCCTTTTCCTCACCCCAGTTACTAGGTGACTTATCCAAGAACTGCTGATATGCTTCGTCTAATGACTCGACAGACTCTTTAGTAACACTAAACGAATTCGTTGGTGCCGATTTAAGAGCTGGATCACCCCACAGTTTCACTGCTTTGTTGATTGCTTCATATGCAGAACGTGCTTTAACTTTTTGGGCAGAACCTTTCTTTAATTTGTTGACAGGTTTTGTAACTGTGACTGTCCAATTTCCAAACGCTTCATCAAGGGATTCCATCGCCATCTTCTTGACTAGAGCATGAAATGCATCGTCTGCTTTGATTGGGTTATGAACCTTTTGTTTGATAGCCATATGTTCTTTACCACCATCCATTTTTTTATAGAGGGTATCGAACTTCTTCTTTTGAGCAGCAGTCATTCCAGAGGTGTCTTCTTCAACCGACTCATATGAGTAGTCATCTTTCTTCGCTTTCGATCGTGCTTGGTGCTTCTCAATCGCTTTGCGTCGAGCAACTGCTTTCGCGTCTGTCTTAGCAGGTGTTGCATCGGTTGCTTTCTTGTCTCGTTTATGTTTAGGGGTCTGGGTTATAGCCTTAGACACTCTACGATAGTCGTTGTCTTTATCTTTGGATTCGTCTAGGTCAAGATCAGTGAATTCTTTAACAAACTTGACAGGGAATAATTTAGTGCCTTTCTTACCGTCATGCTGAAGAACGTAAGAACCCGTCTTATCGGTTTCTTTAAAGTCTTTGTGAACCTTGGCAAATTTTGCTTTGGTCATCTCAACTTCGCCCTTATCATTACGTTTGGCCATTACTTCATTTAGGTCAACAGACTCTGATAGTCGTATGTCTTTAAAACTTTTCACTTAACTTCCTCTAGATGCGAAACACCTTAGTAGGTGCTTGGTTAATAGTATTAATATTTAGCGATCTTATGCTAGATCTTTGTCGTGGTTGAGACCACCCTTTTTCTTTTTAACGATAAAGGCATTCACTCGTGCATGACCCCACTGCTGGGGTGTTGTGCCGGGCCTGTGACCCGTCTTCCATGCTGCAACTCCACGGTTATAAACTTTCTGCAATACCTCCGAAGAGATACCGGACTTCTTTGCTTTTCCTGCAATACCGTCTGGGCCTTCGTCCAGTTCAAGTGTATCATACACTGAATAACGTCCCTCGTCAAGGTATTTCTTAAAATTAATCATGGTTTCCAATTCCCTAACATACGGTGCAGTACTTTAGTGTCCATACCCGAATATGATTTGGCGACCTTCTGTGCATAATACTCTGTACTATGAGTCAGGTTATTCTCATCACTCTTACGGGTCAGAAGATTCTTCAAAGTCATCAACGCATGTTGGTATTGTTTTTTATTGATGGTCTTAGACTTTACTGTGTCCATGAACCCTTCGTTAATACCTTGACTATTCTCTTCTGCAACACAATCTGGTACTGTCTTACCACCTTTCTTTTTCACACCGACTTGCTTGTAACCGTCCCAACAATCTTCGTCATACATGTCCTTAAAGGATTTAGTATACTTGGAAGGTTTGGTCTTTGCGTTAGCATCGCCTGGCGCAGGGCCATCTTTCTTTGCTTTGAAGTGCGCATCACGTTTTGCCTTGGTGGACTTCGCAAGTCCTTTGTGATAACGTGCTGGTTGAGTACCTTCGCGGTCTTTGATATCAGGGTCTTGTCCTTCATACTGGATGACTGGACTGCTAGTCTTGAATCCCTTCTTACGCATAATAGTCTTGTTAACCATTTCGAACTCACCGTCCTTATAGTTTACAACGACAGGTAGATTTAGGTCTGACTGCATATCTTTCAATACTGCCTCAGCATCCCCATGCTGTTTTATGCCTTTGCCCTTGTTCTTTGCAATCTTCTTAAACAGACGTTGAAGTTCCGTTACCTTAATAGCAGGACTATTACGGGTATCATTCATACGGTCTGCGAAGTGTCGAGTAAACTCGATGTCGATATTGAACTTCTTCAATAGACGGTCACCGAACTTCTCTAGATCATTAAGTTGCTTCTGGGTCACGTCTTCGGAGATTAACTCTACAGACTCTAACCATTTACGCATCTTCTTACCATCGTTAGTTTCAACGATGACATAGTTTGCACCTAGGACGGATATAGTAGCAACCTCTTCACTTTCTTTGATTACTACTATATCGCCTACCTCGAACAATTCTCCTTGCACGAATTTCTCTCGTGTTTCAGATACTGTCTCTAGTTCTAGGTGATTACGGAATTCACTGGCTTCCTTTAGACCCATACCCTTACGCACGTCATTAAACAACTTACGTGTGTCAGGATTTGACATTGTCTTAGGAACACCTTGGGAGAAAGAAACGAAATCGTTATTAGACGCGTTCTCTCTTTGTTTGGATGCGGACATACCTTCAATACCAGCAGAATCTGGATCTCTCTTACCGGCAGATACTACTTTAATGCTCTTGAAGTTATAAAAACCATGTCTGGCCTGTGCACCATTGTATTTCTTTAATAGTACATCGAATTCTGTAATTCTGTCGTCACCCACAACCATAGTTACTGATTGGTAACCTTGATCGTGTAATGCGACCATGGCGTTGATAGCTGTTTTAACAGACTTATCCACCATGATATTCCGTGCATGTTTCGGAAACATCTTTCTTGTGTGCTTGATTTTATCGGAGTATGATAACGGGTTCTTCTTCGCGTCCTGTGACTGAGACACAAATACTTTATAGTCTGACTTCCCAGACTTCTTCGCTAACATATCCATTACCTTACCATGACCAATCGTAGGAGGATTCATACGACCAAACGTGAAGTAGACTTCGCGTTCTTCTTCGATAAGATATTGACTAAAATTCTTAATCACTTGTTATCACCGCCTCTAGACCTGTTTCTTTTGCGTTCGATTTCTTGCTTACGAACTACCTTCACAAGTTTCTTAGCTTGTCGGTCGATACGGGATTGTAAAGCAGGGCGTTCTAGTCTCTTCTCGATATCTTTCTTACGAGCTATCGACATCTCTCCCTTGTCTTTACCTTTAGTGAGTTTGGATATTACTGCGCTACGTGCTTGTCGACGTGCACGTTTCTTTAACGTGTCCATGTTAGCAATCTTCTTTTCAGAACGTTTACGCGCAATTGCTATTCTAGATTTGTTTCTTTTCATTCGCATCGCAAGTTTTCGACGTTGTTGTACGTCAAGTACTTCCGTTACTAGATCTTTAAATGACAACATGTCATATAATCCTTCTGTTGGTTTATCCCATTATTATCTTCGGGCTGAGTCCCAGCCCTTTAATATATCGGACGAAAAGTTGTTGTATGAAAATTCCATACGATCAACCAATTTCACCGCGTCACCACCAAGTGTGTCAATTGCTACATAACCTTCTTCACCAGTCACTTTATAACCTTTAGAAGTTTTCACGAAAGTGTCAATCAACTTTAATTTGTCTAAACTATTTATAAGTTTTAATTTAACCAAAACTATTAATTTTTGCAATTCGAACATTTTAACTAGATTAGCACGGTTAGAAGGAGAGAAAAACTCCATTTCATCGGCATATTTCTGTTTCCACGTCTCTTTACCACGTTCAGACTTCTTACTGTCTATCTCTTTCTTGTAGTAAGCTTGTCTATTACTTATCAATCCGCTAACATGCCTTTTTGAGTCCGGAAGTAATGCACCCGCACGAACAAAGGAATTGTTGTATGTCTCTATAGATTGCGCTAGTTTGGGATTGCTCTCTAGTGCACGTAGAGTTGTGGAAGAGGTTTGTTTGAACAACAACCCTATCTGAGTCAACAGACCATTGACTTCTTTAGTATCCTTTTCCGACATTGTTGCTTTAGTCGCGTCTCGCAACATCGCGTCCTGAGACCATACGTTTCTAGACTTCTTTAGTTTAGAAACATCCACTCCATAGGAAGCAGACATTGACTCAAAGTCTTTACCTTTATAGGTAGTGTGCCATACGATACCGATCTTAGCATCGCGCACTTCTTTAGATTGGTCGTACGGCACTGCATACGCAATAGTGTTTGGGTGGAACACGGTATACTTCTGTCCGTCGATGTTCTTAGTGGACACATCTCCTTTACCGAACAGGAAGTCTCCCTGAATTACACCCTTGATTCCCAACTCAGGAAGATATAGTAATGCTTCCTTTAACTTTGCATTTAGGTCACCTGACGTATCATCGTCGATGTCTGCATTAGTCTTATAGACCTTTGGGTTCTTATTGAAGATACCTTTCTTAGCAACAAAGAACTTACCGTCACTTGGGTCGGTGCCACAAAAGATTGCAGGAGCACCGTCCCACTTTACTGAGACGCTTCCCTTTGAACTACCGGACAACATATCTCGCAGACTTCGCAGAGCATTAATAGCCTGACGCGTACCATCAACTCCACCGTACAGGACTTTGTCCTCAATGTGAGTCATATGCGTATTCTTTTGCTCCGTTATGAAATCTGCGAAGTTTTCCATTATGTTATCCATCTAGTAAGTAATATGTTATTATAACATACTGTTAGTGGTTATGCAACCTTTATTTTATCTCTGTTCAATCCACGTCATTGCCGCGAGAACAGATTTATTTGAGCCTGTTGTTGCGCATAGTATGGTATATGTATCACTTACAGTACCCATTCCTGTTCTACCGAGTTGATACTGAGTATTGGGATCTACAGAAATTCGATCACCCCCCGAACCAGTAATGAATCCTGAGTCAATAGAAACCCCTTGATCGCTATTATCAGCGATTGCCACAGGAGAAATGTAGGTTTGATACTGGGTGAAAGCATCAGCGTCTCTTTGATTTAACCAAGGTTGCGGCCCATCTTGTCCAGCAACAACCTCAGTGGGTATCACCGCATTGCGAACAACTCTATAGAACAAGTTAGTGTTATCAGCGGTTGCTACTTGAAAAAATGTTGGTAATACGACACCCTTTAAATCATCAGGTTTTAATCTAAGACTTAGTATAGGATACCATAGGTTTGCAGCTGTAGTTGTAGTGCCTGTGATCGGAGAACTAACATTCTCTGCGATACCGATCTTATGTCCGTATCCACCATCACCTTCACTGACCAAACTGTTTGACCCTTGATACATATAATGATCACCACCAATCGTAGAGATACATTCAAGTTCCATTCTAATGGGTAAGAATGGGGTAGAGCACCAAACGTCAGGTAGTATATTAGAATGATTGAAGGTGTGAATAAGTATACTTCTCCCATCAATGTTCCATAGAACTCTAACTTGGCCTGCTCCATACCACTCATAAGCAAATGATATTAATTGTTGTTTAGTAGAATCAGCAATGATGCCACTCTGGCCAGTACCGTCTAACTTATCTCCGTTCCATGCCTCGCGAGGTACTCGCGTTTCAACAACAGAACCACTTGTTTTAGAACGAATGACTACGTTGTACTGAGGAATCCCCTCGACCTCAACGCCAGCATCCTCGAAGAAGAAACCATTATTTTCTTCAAACAAACCAAATCTTCGACGAATACCAGTAACAGGAGCTTCCATTCTTATTGCAAAGGTTAACTGCGACTGTCGGCCAGGAATATATCTCTGTACATTTCGAGTTTGTCTAAAGACCGATGCGCCAGCAGTTCCGCCAACACGTAGGGCAACCACGTTTGAGTTAAGGTTATGGGTTGCGTCAGCATCCCCAGAAGTCGCTTCATCCCAAACATCAGTCTCTTTACCGTACTGAAATGTGTTGAAAAATACTGTCTCGTATCCAGATACCTTAATTCGGTTCTTCGAAGTATATTCACCAACGTGCAGGTAATTATCTTCTTTGATAGGATACCCGTCAGATCGTGCCAATAAGTTGACCTCGTGAAGGTCTGCGTTGAATAAACTCTGTTGTCTCTCTACACTAAACTGTGCCATTGTATGTTATACTCCTATTCTATTGTACTTTCAAATGAACTGATGAAAGTTTGGACTGTGATTTTGCCCCTCTATACAGATATTCCAAGAACTGTTGTTCCCT
>TARA_R110000737_G_scaffold353186_2_pt1 | contig 15876 bp, 15 predicted proteins | sample TARA_R110000737 | Tara Oceans TARA_R110000737 (sample SAMEA4398027) | marine metagenome | biome: Polar Biome; feature: [SRF] surface water layer (ENVO:00010504); material: water (ENVO:00002006), including particulate matter (ENVO:01000060) such as... | depth 5 m
CACCATCGCACTACTACGGCCGGTAATAATGGCTGTCAAAATACCGTAGCGTGCTAACGACTTAACACCCACACCATCCTGTACGGAGAACGCTTTGGTCTCAACACCATTGGCATCATAGATAATTTGACCATTGGATAAAATACCATCGACATCCATGACCAATAGTTTTACTTGTCCGGCTTTCTGTATCAAGTCCTGCATTATTTATCTCTTTTTAATATTTATTTTCGAAGCATTATTCTATATAGCTTAACTATTTCAACGGCAACTCACAAACCTTATTTGACCCCAGCTTGCAGCAAATCATGCACGGTAATAATAGCTTCTAAACGATCTTCATCATCAATAATCAATAACTGGCTAATACTACTCTCATTCATGACACTTAGCGCATCTGACGCACGCATCGTTTTACTGATATGACGTGGATTACTGACCATTACTTCATGCATTGGCGTTTGTAGATCGATGCCTTTTTCTAACCCTCGGCGCAAGTCACCATCTGTGAACACACCGACGACCTTATTGTTATCATCAGTCACTACTGTCATGCCTAATCGCCCAGCAGACATGGTAAATAAAGCTTGTTGCAATGGGGCTTGCTGATGAATCAAAGGCAAGTCTTCTGAATTGGTATGCATCAAATCTTCAACACGCGTCAATAACTGACGACCCAGGGCACCAGCAGGATGTGATAATGCAAAATCTTCAGAAGTAAAGTTACGTGCGTGTACTAAAGCAACCGCTAACGCATCCCCGAGCGCTAAAGTAGCTGTCGTACTGGAGGTTGGCGCTAAATTAAGTGGACAAGCCTCTTGCGACTGACCGAGTGTCAATACAATGTCAGCTGCTCGTGGCAACATACCGCGCTTATCACGACTGATACTGATAAGAGGAATATTTAGATGCTTAACAACTGGCAGTAGCATCTTGATTTCATCTGACTCACCTGAGTTTGAAATAGCAAGCAGCACATCACCTTTTACAAGCATTCCCAAGTCGCCATGCCCTGCTTCACCAGGATGCATAAAAAAAGCAGGCGTACCAGTTGAGGCAAAGGTCGCTGCAATCTTGCGTCCAATTAGACCTGATTTACCCATGCCGGTGACTACCACTCGACCCTTACAAGTCAGAATGATGTCACATGCTTGGGCAAATCTGTCGTCAATCTGCTCTATTAGTAGTGCTAACGCAGATATCTCTGTGTTAATGGCCTCGATAGCAGTGGTAATAAATTGCTCATGGGTTAAGTTGTTTTTGGTATCACTCATGAATCCGCTCTATTTTTATAATGAATCAATACGCTATTTTACTACACTATGTTTCATATTAGTAATGGTCTACAAAATCTACACTAATATAGTGCTTTATACTGAATAAAGAGCTTGCTGCTATCTATACAAAAAAAACCCACTATTATCAGCAGGTTTTAAACGAATAAGTCATGTCTTAATATTTTTTTAGACCACATGCTCGATTAATGCAGTGCTTTAGCTGTTGCTATCATTAGAACCATCGTTTGGCTTATCTTCAAAGCCTGTGTTATCTGCCGTGGCATCAAACCCACGATCTTGACCGAAACCACCACGCTCAAACCCGCGCTCTTGACCTTGACCAAAGCTACCGCGTTCAAAGCCGCGATCCTGACCTTGGCTAAAACCACCACGATTAAATCCACTGCGACTCGATGCAAAACCACGTTCTTCAAAGCCGCCAGCAGCAGGGTTACTACCACGTTCAAAGCCACCGCCTTGATATCCAGTCTGTGCTGCGCTCTGAGGCTGAGCACTTGTACCTGTCGTCGTACTACTACGCGGGTTACGTGCTGGCACGACTGTTGAAATGGCATGCTTATATACCATTTGGCTCACTGTGTTTTTCAGGAGAACAACATATTGATCAAATGATTCAATTTGGCCTTGTAGTTTAATGCCATTGACCAAGAAAATAGAGACAGGAATGCGATCTTTGCGCAGCGAGTTCAAGAACGGATCTTGTAAAGTTTGTCCTTTTGACATGAAATCTCTCCTAAATATTATATAGTTATGTTTTGAGTGCCAATTATTTTAAGTGTTAATTTAATTATAATGGCTAAAAGGTAGATACAATAAGGTGTTTTCTTTATAAAACGTATCTAAATAAATATTCGTTGCTCTTAAGTGATTCCACTTTATCGCGAATACGTTATTATTGTAAATAATTAAGTAACTAGTTGTTTCGTTAATACTTTCTGTCTACAAAAGTTCATAAACTAGACATCATAACAATGCTCAACGTACTGAGCCAAATTATAACAGCTATCTATGCCAATTTTTGAAACTAATTGTGTTAGCTATCATTGCACCCTAAGACAAGTACTCTCGTGCTTCGGCCATGGTTTCAAACGTTTGTAATATCATACGACTGCTATTATTAGCCCCGCTCTCAGATTTTGCTATCCCAGTTGATGATGTATTGGGCAATTGCATTACCTTTCTTAGCCATGTGTACTGACGTTTGGCTAGCTGTCTTGTAGCATATAATGCCTTATTTTGCATTTCCTGACAAGCAAGCGCCTCGGTCTCTTGGTTAGCCATGTTTGGTTGAGCAGCTGAATGAGCAACATTATCTGAGATTTCTTTTTCTCCGTTGACAGCTGTATGCTTTCCAAAAGCTTCATAAAATTGAGCTTTATCTAGATGAGCCTCATTAAATATCGGATGATCAATATGCACCAAGTATTCTAGTACTTGCCTGTAACCCACACAGCGCATCGAAGGCATATTAGGCGTGAGCGGATACTTTTTTAGTAAGTCTATGACTTCAGCCACTAGCCCTTCATTCCACATTATGTCTAGACGTTGTTCGATACGATCATGTAGCCATGGACGATCTGGCATTACCGATAGCGCGTGCCACTGCTGATTCGGATTATGTGCCAATGCTTGCTTTGGCTTGCGCTGCCAGTCACTTATTGGAATATGTGTTTGTAGATAGACTTCAATTGCTCGCGTGATACGCTGAGTATCAGTAGCATTCAAGCGCTCATGACTTATAGGGTCTATACTCCCCAAATAATCATATAGAGCGCTAATACCTTCCTCTTGACGCCACTGCTCTACGCGCGCCCGTACGCTGTCATCGCTATCAGGCACAGGAGACAATCCATCGAGTAGCGCCATGTAATACATCATGGTGCCACCTACTAATAATGGTATCTTGCCATTTCTGTGACATTCGTCAATAAGACGAGCAACGTCACTGACAAACTCCGCCACGCTATAGCTTTGCGTAGGATCGATGATATCGACCAAATGATGTGGATAACGCGCCAGCTCAATCGCTGTTGGCTTGGCTGTGCCAATGTTCATGTCACGATATATCAGCGCTGAGTCCACAGAAATTAATTCAAAACGACCTGTATCGTATAGCTCGTATGCCAGTGATGTCTTGCCGCTAGCAGTTGGTGCCATAAGACAAACCACGCTATTATCCGCCAGCTTGTGAGGTAGGCTATCAGACGAATGTTGCATAAAGTGGCCTTTCATAATATATGGATAACTCAGATATCGATTGGTTTAATTGCTTTAAGATGTTGTAATTATTTTCAGATATTCAGGATAGCATTAGCTTTACTAAGAGGTGACTGTCTATCGCTTTAATAGCATTGTTCATGATTATTTCAGTAAGATCATTTGCAAAAACTATTGAATCTTGCGCAGACATTTGCGTATTGACACTAATAAGTTGCTGATTAATCTCAGTAGCACTGCTTGGCAATCTATCTTTTTTGAATACTTGCTGACTAGAGGTAAGTGATTCGAACAACTGGCTTACTTTAAACTGCCAGTCTTTAGCACTTATCAGTGCACACTGCCCTTGGTGATAAAATAATAACCAAGGTAGCTTTTTATCATCTGTGTTTAAGTCCATGTCAACAGCTTCTACATCGTTAATGATATCTAAGCAAATTGGTAAAGATGCAGAGGTAGCTGCTCCATCAGAATAATGTGACGTGCTGTTGTTACTATTGTTACTTTGGTCTGATCGTTCATTGATATAAGATCGCGCTGACTCTTGCAATGAAGGATTATATGAAAGTGATTGGTTTGCAGTAGACTGATAAGACTGCTTATTAGATTCTACTTTATTATGCTGCCTTGGGTTATTGCTAGACTGACTACTTGAGATGAGCATTTCAGACAAACGACTTTCAGAAGCATCTTCGTTTGATAATTCTTCAGATATGTATTGGCTGTCAGTTTCTGGCTTCGGTACAGATTTAAATGCAGACTCAGACCCAAACTTAGCTACATTAATCGTTTTCAACTGCGTACGAACTGTATGACCTAAGTGCGCCATAATATTATTCAATGGACTGATTTTGATACGTTGTTTAGATGGATGTACATTGATATTTAACCATTGGGTTGGCAAATCAAAATACAGTGCATACCCCATACCTACTAGCTGCGCACCTTGTGCCAGTTGACGTATTTGATTGCTAATCAGCGCTTCCTTTACTAGTCTGCCATTTACATAAATCAGCTTTGGTAAGTCAGATTTTTCATAATGCAATGGCCATAACCAACCACTAATCGCTGCTTGATTAGCATTGCTACTATCATACTCTACAGACGACTGTATCAGACTCGACAAATCTATCGATATTGCTAATGCATTATCTGTCAATGCCATACCAGTCGCTTGTTCCAACCGCGGTAGTGGCAAACGACTGTCATTGTTACCACTAATACTCGTAGCACTTGCAGATAATGATAGCCGCTGTTTATTGTCATGGTAAAGTGTCAAAGCAATATCGGCACGCGCCAGTGCGACTTCTCGAACGATGGTTTCGATATGACCGAATTCAGTAGCAATAGATTTTAGGTTGCCACGGCGGGCAGGCACATTGAAATACAAATCTTTTACGACAATCGTGGTACCGCGGTTATGCACAACTGGCAACAGTTTCGGTATGTCATCTAATACGCCAGCGACCTGTAATTGACGGCCAATACCACTCTCATCATGACTACTGGTTAAGGTCAAACGCGAGACAGCAGCCATAGCCGCTAACGCCTCACCGCGAAAACCCAACGTCGTAATACCATGTAAATTAGCAACGTCAGCAACCTTACTGGTCGCATGACGAGTGATGGCCATGACCATATCATCAGGATGAATGCCCACCCCATTATCTACTACCTCAATCAGGCCCATACCGCCTTGAGTGATGCGCACTTCAATATTGGTCGCGCCAGCATCGATGGCATTTTCCAGCAGCTCTTTGACCACTGCTGCTGGACGTGTCACCACTTCACCTGCTGCTAATTGATTGATCAGCAACGGCGATAGTTTTTTGATGCGGGTATTAGGATAATTATCTGGCATTGATAGATGTCATATTTTTGGAAAGTAGCGATTGGTATAATTTAGATATTCATTTAGATGCTAAGTTGTGATAAATCCAAACCTTGCGCTTGACCTGCCTTTGACAACCTCAACTGCACTTGGCGAGTTTCAGTGTCGTTATCATCACTGACACTTTGAGTCATATCGATGAATAACGTGGGCGGCGGAAGATAGCTATCAGCGCGGCTAGCCCATTCGATAATGACCAGAGCATTTGGCTCATCCAGATATTCATCAAACCCAATGAAAGACAGTTCTTCTGGATCTTGCAAACGATACAGATCTGCATGATAAACTGGCTTAATCGAGCCATCACTTTTCTGAATACTGTAAGGCTCAACCAAGGTATACGTTGGGCTTTTTACTGCACCTATATGACCAAGCGCTTGCAGCCAATAACGAGTCAACGTGGTTTTGCCTGCACCCAAGTCACCTGCCAGCCACACACTGCCTGTCAATGGCAGATCAGCTAATTGCTGCGCCAATGATTGAGTATCTTGCTCAGAGTTCAGTATCAATGTTTGCGAGTATGTGTCGTCTTTTATAGATTCATCAGTGTGCATCAGTCTGAACCTGCCTGTGCTTGCTCTGTTTGTACCTGCTCTGTCTGTACCTGCATGGTCACAGTTGGATTGGTAAAGCTTTCACCGCGAATCAGCTTGGCATACAGCTCAGAGTCAGTCCACTCAGCACGAACCTGCTCACTGAATTCAAAATCTTCTAAGACCAGCTTACCCATTTGATCGTTTGCAACATCATCAGCAAAACACTGCGCATACCCTGTCGCCGTCTCGTGGGCAATCACTGAGTACACGCTGACATCCGCTTCACCATTTTGCATTTGTGTCTGACGTAGTATTTCTTGTGCCCAAAAGAATATCACTCGTGAAAACTGCTCTGCTGATGGTGAAACTGGCAAGCTAATCCAACGTGCGCTGAATTTCTTACACGCTGCAACATACTCAGGATCATCTTTGTTCCAAAAACAAATGGCATGATCAAAGCTATCTATAATGTCTTTGATTGAAGATTTTAGCAGACCAAAATCATAAACCATTTGCCCATGGTCTAAACGAGTGGCCTCAAGGATCAGCTCGATCTGATAGCTGTGGCCATGAATCGAGTGCTTACAACGCTCAGAACTACAGTTACGAACGATGTGAGCATTTTCAAATTTGAACAGTTTACGAATACGCATAATAATTTGACCAAAACAGTAAGCACTATGGTGCTAAATGTTAATAAATAAGAGTTTGCCGCGTTTATAAATCGGTTTATGACTCATTATAGCAAATCGCCATGTATCCGTAAGTAAGCACTTATTAATACAATGATTGATTGAACGAATCAATTGATAGACTAGGACTAACCTTATTGGAGTTGCTCGTCATTCTGCATAAAGAACACTTAGCGAAAACAATAGAGGATTTGAATGATAATTGAATCGTAGACGAATTGTGCGAGCGCTATCTATTACTAAAGCTTAAGCCTATACTCTATTCAGTAAGCAGCTATGTTAGCTGTATTCACCCTGTCTTGAATGCGCTTAACTTGGCGTCAAGAGTAGTGTGCTGTAAAAAAGGAAACGATTATGAGCAAAGGTCAAGATAGTAAGAAGAACGTTAAGAAAAAGCCCCTTTTGACTGCTAAAGAAAAGAAAGCTGCCAAACAAGCTAAGAAAGACGACAATGGTAGTATTTTAGGTAAACATTAATAATCAATACATCAATATGCCAATCTGACCTAACCGTTTGATTGGTATTTTTTGATTCGTCATTGGCTTTTAGCTAAGTACTGTCTTTAATTAAGCTCCGCGCGGTGCAAACATAATAATCGCCATTCCTAATAGTGCAACTACTGAACCCACTATGTCCCACATAGTTGGCCGTATACCATTGACCGTCCACAACCATAAAATCGCCATACATATATAAACGCCACCATATGCAGCATAGACCCTGCCCGCAGCAGTTGGGTGTAATGACAGCAGCCAAACAAACGCGACTAAGCTCAGCGTACCAGGTATCAGCAGCCAGATTGACTTGCCTTCTCGCAGCCACAGATAAGGCAGATAACATCCTGCAATCTCAGCCAATGCAGTAAGCGCAAATAGCCCAACCGTCTTTAATTCTGTCAAAAATCACTACTCCTCATCTACTACTTTTCTAACCTGCTAAGACCAGCCATGTATTGTACGGCATTCCCCAAAATAATCACCCTATCTCTGTCACCACTTATAAAAAGCTATTTTTTCTGACATGACAGTTAAAATCACAGTACAATCTATCATAACAAACAAACCTCTTAGATAACCGTCTATCGAGGCCATACCGACATTGTAAATAGGAAGTTAGCATCATGATGCGTATTGGATTATTTTTATTAACCAACTTAGCAGTGATTGTGGTATTTAGCATTGTGTTTGGGATACTGTCCAGATTTTTTGGGATTGGCGGTGTATATACGGCAGGTGGGCTAAACTATGTCAGTCTTGCTGTTATGTGCGGTATCTACGGTATGGTTGGCTCGATGGTGTCACTCTTTATATCAAAGTGGATGGCTAAAAAATCTACGGGTACAGTAGTCATAGAATCGCCACGCACCGCTACTGAACAGTGGCTGGTCGATACCGTAGCAAAACAAGCGCAAGCCGTAAATATCGGTATGCCTGAGGTTGGTATTTTTAATAATTCGCAGCCAAACGCGTTTGCAACTGGCTGGAATAAGAATAAAGCACTAGTAGCAGTGTCGTCTGGTCTACTACAAAATATGAATCAAGATGAAGTCGAGGCCGTATTGGCGCATGAGATTGGTCATGTGGCTAACGGCGATATGGTCACCCTTGCGCTCATTCAAGGCGTGGTCAATGCGTTTGTGATGTTCTTTGCGCGCATTATCGGTAGCTTCGTGGATCGTACTGTTTTTAAAAACACCAGTGATCGCCCCGGTATCGGTTACTTTATCACCAGTATTGTGATGGATATTTTGCTTGGATTTTTGGCGTCTGCCATCGTGATGTGGTTCTCACGCTTACGTGAATTCCGTGCGGATCAAATGGGCGCAAAACTTGCCAGTCGCGAAAAAATGATCAGTGCGCTTGATGCGTTGCGTCCTTCTGCACAGCGACCAGATCAAATGCCTGAGAGTATGAAAGCGTTTGCAATCTCGTCTGGGCAAACTCAAGGCTTTAGTATTGCCAACTTATTCCGCTCACACCCCACGCTTGATGACCGTATTGCGGCGTTAAGAGAATATAATCCTAATTAATGACAATCGATTTAAAACCAACTTGCTACTTGTTAGCAGGTTGGTTTTAAAAAAATACTTTATATAGAAAATTAGAAGTTAGAGTATGAATACTCAGTCACTATCATTTTATTTAGTAGTAAAAGGCTAAACATTAGCGCTAGTTTAAATAAAAGAGATATTACTTCTTTTCCTTAGATGGAAAAAGCGATACCAAACCATCTCCTATGATTCCTCGCCAAGCAAAGTAATCATGTCCTGCAGCATACTCTTGATAATGTGTATCGTACCTTTTTGCCAATAAAACGTCTCGCAGATGACGATTGGTTCCCAATATACCGTTGCTACCACTTTTACCACGAGCCGTTTCAAACACGCCTGCGCTCAAAAAGAAACGAACGGGTGCCTTATCCATTTTTATTACCTCAGACGCTACGAAGTGTTTATCTTCTGCTGTCTGATCTTTTGGATGCCACCAGTAAGACCCAGACATAGAGATAACATTGCCAAATATGTCGGGGTGACGTAGTGCGATAGTCGTCGCTGCTAAACCGCCATAACTTGACCCTGCAATGACCGTTCTATCCGTTGGTATCGCTACTGGCAATCGTTTATTTATTTGTGGTACTAACTCATTGGCCAATACATCTGCAAACATTGGGTTGGCAGGTAATTCACGTGCACGGGCATCATTATCAGGATTGCTAATAAACACCGCTGTCACTGGTGGAACCTTACCTTCTGCAATCAAATTATCTAAAATCGTGGGCAATCCAACCGTATCAATATAGGCTTCCGCATCAAAGATATATAACAGCACCGCATCATCTTTACTATTCTCCTTGTTGTTATTAACAGTTGGGGAGTAAATGGTGATATCGCGAGTATTGTCCAATGTACTATTGGTAAATTTAAAGGTAGACAACTCTCCTTTGGGAACCTCTGCCTGTCTTTTTATCCAACGCCTATTTGGTGCGTCTTTTAACGTAATAGTAGATTTGGTTGTGTACTTATCAGTGGCTGAACGTGGCCATGAATGGTGATTATAAGGATCGGCTTGAGCCACGGCTTTTATGGCGACTCTACGAGCAAACTCAGACAGAGGTGGCTCAGGGGTATTGGGAGCAATCTGATAGGATAAGTGCGTGTTGTTTGGCACAATAAAGCTTTTGTACCATGTATCAGAGTCTACCAATCGTTGCAATGCATCATGATTGGTGGACGGGCCACCCATTAACTTGACATTGCGATAGTCTCCTCGCGCTAAAAACGTCATCACAGTGCCCAAAGCTGTGTCTTCAATCAGCGGTGTACCTAATACTTCCACTTCCGCCCAAAAGCGATCTGTACTCTGCCCTTTCTGCAATGACTCAAGTAATGCCGATACTCTGGGGCTGAGTAACGTGTCAGAACTGTCTAGAGAATTTCCTAAAGAACCTTTTAAATCTTGCTCTGCTAAACTAACACGTTGTTCGAGCACTATCTGATAAGCACCTGAGCCAGACAGTCGCCAGGTCTCTGCACAGTTTTCGGCTACTGAATAGAAGTGTTGTTTGCCACTTTTATTATCAATCAAACGGCGCGATACTTTTCCTGTGGCATCGATAACATCTAGCGTCATCATACTTCTATCACTCTCAACATATCCGGTTAGATAATCGCCTGTATCGCAAGGAACGCTAAAATCTAATGACTTATGCTGTGGCTTGATATCAGCGTTTTCCCTGTTGGAATGATTTAAATCGCCTTTTAAGGGACTTTCAATCGTTAGCATCGTTGCCTCCGAACCAAATGCAGGAAATGACGCCGAATATAATAAAAAGGTAAAGCCTGCTATGGCCCATTTCTTCTTAGGAAGAAATCGTATGTATCTCATTCACTACTCCCTCATTTATTCACTGACAAACATCTAATTTCTACCTTTACAGAATGTCTAGCGAATGATACAAAAGTGAAATACTACCTTATTTTTAATATAGATGATATTGAAAATCATTATCGTTTGATAATTTATTCTGTATAATTAAATAGACAATGACAATTTATTTTTTCTTTATAAAATAAAAAACCCACCTGACTCAATTAAAGTCAGATGGGCTTTTAGAATAGATATAATGACTAACTAAATATCAAACTCAAGCGCTCTATCGCCTTCGCTATCTTTGATACGCGTTGGCAGACCAATCTTATTTAGTAGATTGATAAATGGCTTAGCATCTAGCTCTTCGACATTGACCATCTTGCCTGCATCCCATTCGCCAGTTGCGACCAGTATCGCAGCAGCAACAGGCGGCACGCCTGCGGTATAAGAGATACCTTGGCTACCAACTTCGTTGTAAGCATCTTTATGATCTGAGACATTGTAGATAAACACTTCAGTCTCAACGCCATTGATCTTGCCTTTGACTTTGTCACCAATACAGGTCTTGCCTGTATAGTTCGGTGCAAGTGAGCTTGGGTCTGGTAGTACCGCTTTAACGACTTTCAGTGGTACAACTTCTTGGCCTTCAGCCGTCATAACTGGCTGCTCAGACAGTAGTCCTAGGCTCTGTAAGACAGTGAAGACATTGATATAGTGCTCACCAAAGCCCATCCAAAAGCGAATGTTTGGTACATCTAGATTGGCTGACAATGAATGAACTTCATCATGACCACTCAGATAACTGTTTTGCACGCCAACCACTGGCAAGTCATCAGTGCGTTTGACTTCAAACATTTTGTTAGACTGCCACTTGCTATCCTGCCAAGAGTAAACGGTACCGGTGAACTCACGGAAGTTAATCTCTGGGTCAAAGTTGGTCGCAAAGTATTTGCCGTGGCTACCTGCATTGATATCAATGATATCAATATCAGTAACTGAACCTGCATCCATCATGTCATAGCCAAGACGCGCATAAGCATTGACCATACCAGGATCGAACCCTGCACCTAAAATGGCAGTGACATTGTTGTCTGCACAGCGCTCTTTACGTTGCCATTCATAGTTGTTGTACCATGGCGGCGTCTCACATATCTTGCGTGGATCTTCATGAATCGCCGTGTCAATATAAGCAACACCTGTCTCAATACAGGCTTCTAATACCGTCATATTGATAAATGCCGAGCCGACATTAATGACGATCTGAATCTCTATTTCTTTGATCAATTGCACCAGCGCTTGGCTGTCCATCGCATCGACTTGATGCGTGTGCAAGACCGCAGCTTGCTTAAAGCTGTCTTTTTCTTTTACGCTTTGCGCGATATCATCGCATTTGTCTTTGGTACGTGAGGCGATATGAATCTCACCAAGCACATCATTATGCATCGCACATTTATGCGCGACCACTTGAGCGACACCGCCTGCTCCGATGATGAGTACGTCTTTTTTGTTGGGCTTAACTGGTTGGTTTGTGTTCAATGAACAATCCTCCTTTGTGTCCCTGTCGATACCATTGATTGTGGCTATGCAAAACAGAAACGAGTGAATGATATGCGTGAATTAAAAAGGAAGACCGAGGAAAACCCACGCACCCGTCGGGCAAATACCACTCTAGTATTTGCCCGACGCGATTATAACAATTTTATCGTGTTATCGGTAAAAAAATCTATGAAAAACAGAAACACAAAAATACTCGACCATTTAGACTAAGCTGTTGTTTTAGAATGCTTAAAGTTAATAATCAAGCAACAATAGCATAGTACTAAAAGCCAAACACTAAGATAGACTGGCTTTGTAATCCTGATAGTCAAACTCGCGCTGCACATCAATCGATCCATCAAGGCGACGAATAACAATGGCAGGCATGTTGACACCATTGAACCAGTTTTTCTTAACCATCGTATAACCTGCGGCATTACCAAAGGCAATCTGATCGCCTATCTGTAAATCACTTGGCAAATCATACTCACCAAAGATATCTCCTGCTAGGCAAGAACGGCCATAAATAAGCGTACTGTCTGTACCGGTTTCGAGCGTCGGTTCTGACGTCTCAATCACTGAATGGCCAATAGGAGCGATATCCACCGCTGTATTGTTGATAGCGGCAATGGGTGCTGACTCACGATAAATCAGCAAATCAAGCATATGCGCCTCGATAGAGGAATCAACCACGGCAAGACTTTTTTCATTGTGCATGGTGTCTAAAACGGTGGTCACCAATGTACCCGCGCCATGAATGCTCGCCTCACCTGGCTCAAGGTAGACTTGCACACCATAAGTTTCGCTAAACGATTTTAAGCGTTCAGCCAGCTTCTCTAGTGGATAGTTAGGAGCGATGAAATGAATACCGCCGCCCAAACTGACCCACTCAAGCTGCTGCAAAATATCACCGAATCGTACTTCGATATCAGCCAAACTTTCGCTAAAATCCTCAAAACTGTCGTTCTCACAGTTGTTGTGAATCATGACGCCCGTAATGTCGCCAAGCACCGCTGCAATTTTGTCTTTATCATGCTCGCCCAAACGACTAAATGGACGCGCAGGATCCGCAATGATAAAAGACGAGTTGCTGGTTTTCGGGTTAAGTCGTAGTCCTACAGGAATGTTTTTCGAACGTGCTTGCGTCCCAAAAGCATTGAACTGCGAGATTGAGTTAAAGATGATCTTATCAGCGTATTTTAATACTTCAGGCATCTCATCGGCACTATAGGCCACGCTATAGGCATGAGTCTCTTTTTTGCCTTGGCTATTAGCATCGTCATTGTTGCCAAAAGTTTCATACCCCAATCTCACTTCGTTAAGTGAAGATGAAGTCGTACCATGCAGATAAGGCTGCATCACATCAAAAACACCCCATGTGGCAAAGCATTTTAGTGCTAATAATGCCTTTGCGCCAGACAGCTCACATAGCCGAGCGATGATTTTCATATTGTCAACGATGGCCGCTTCATCAAGCACATAGTAAGGCGTTGGTGGCAATGACGCGTTAGTAGAATTCTCTAGATTTTTTGCATTCATAATAGATTACCTAATAGACACTCTGCTGTTGGTATCTTGACAGACAGATATAAATATTTGCGCTATAGTAGACTAAATTCATCATAATTAGAATATCTTATGGCACTCTCAACCGATTATTCCACCTCAGCCAGTCGATCCCATTCATCACAATTGGATCCGAAAAACATAGATTTGACTTACCTAGATCCTGATGCGCGTGCCGTGTTAGATTTTTGGTTTGATAAAAACAATGAAGCATACTGGTTTGAACAAAACGATCGTTTTGATAAGCAGATACAGGATAAGTTTGGCGGCATTTGGCATGCAGCGAAACAAGGCGAATGTGTCACTTGGCGTATCGCAGAGTCTTCATTGGATGGTAATAGCTCGATAACGGCATTGGCAGGACGCTTGGCAGAAATTATTGTGCTAGATCAGTTTTCACGCAATTTATGTCGCGGACAAGCAAGTGCATTTGCACAAGACGGTATGGCATTAGCACTCGCCCAAGAAGCCATTCAACAGCCTTATTTTGACACCCTACCGATGCAATGGCGTAGGTTTATTATCATACCGTTTATGCACTCCGAGTCGGCCATGATTCATAAGCGTTATCTACCGCTATTTGAACAATTAGATGATGCAAACACATTAGACTTTGAACATCGTCACAAACAAATTATTGATCAATTCGGGCGATACCCACATCGAAATGAGGTACTAAATCGCGACTCAACCGAAGATGAAAAGAACTTTTTAAAACAGCCTAATTCATCGTTTTAAGCCACATTCCTAGTATTGTATGAAGATAATTAAAGTTATTACACAAAAAGAAGGTCTGAATCATATCACTGGTTCAGACCTTCTTTTTTACGACAAATCTTTAGAGGGTATTAAATACTTATTAGTAATTTACCTTACCAGTAGTAAACGTAAATGACTGCTGCTCTAATGTTTTATCGTCAACCAAAATATCAAAGCTGACCTTATATTTGCTATTACCATAAAGTCCACAATTACCACCTTTATTACTACCTGATTCACAGCTTTTGAGCGCATCCGTTAGTGGCAAAATAAATGCTTCATTCGTTGGTAGTGCATAATTCGTACCTTTGTACGGATCATTGTCAGAATCAAGCAGTTGAATCGGCACATCTATATTGCGCTGCACATCTCTGAATTTAACGTTACTCACTTTAACTTTATCGGCGGATGGCATGTTGATATAAACCGGCTGTCCGATAGGATCAGTACGCAAATTGCGCCCAGAGCCTCTGACAGGATTTGGGGTTTCGTTATAAAGTGCAGTGACTGTCCCTGTCACATCTTGACATGGATACGTAAAAACGCCTTCAAGTGTTTTATTTGTCGTGGTTTTTGTCCCTGCAGCATTACTTACCAAAACATAGCCTTTATTGTTAGCAGCATTTTTACCACTAGGCGTATAGGTAACCACTCCTGTTCCTACTACTCCTGAGGTTGGCAACATTAAAGAGCGTAAATGATAAGGCGCTGACAACAACGATTTTGCCATAGAACTTGCCACGGCTTCTGTACTCAAAAAATTGCCTGCCGAACTGTAATAGACAGACTGGGCAATGTTTTCAGTGACACTATATTGAGAGTTGCCATAGTCTGCATTGATCAATCGATCTGCCAGATCTAACCCACTGAAAAAAGGATTATTAGAACCTGTCACACTAGCAATATCGCTGATTTCATTTTCAAAATGCGCGTTAAAGCTGGTTGGCGAGCTATTGGTAAATACATATTTTATGTAGTTCGCGTGCTTAACGGCAATATCGTCTAGCCCTGTATCAACGGATAGACCATTTAGGCCACAACTGCTTCTTGCCAAACTAAACTGATCATTCGCACTTAATGCTGCTTGTGTATTGTTATCAGCTGGTACACTACTGTCAGTGTCAGGAGTACCACTGCTTGGTTTGTCACTTTGATCAATAGGTGTTGCTATAATCGGTGCTGAGGTGATTGGTTCTGACGTTGTTAGCTTAACTTTCTCATCACTTTTCGAGCCATTTAAACCATCCACAGATGGATCACTTCCTTCAGACTCACTACTTCCACCACAACCAGTCAGAAATAGAGTCAAAAATAGCACTGCAGCAAGGCTTTTTTGGGAAGTGTTGGCTATCATCTCTCATCCTATAAAGTAGTAATATTTGTGTGTCACTTATAGTAAAAATAAATATTAGAACTTAGCTATTGATTTAATAGCCTTTGATATTAAAAACGTGCTGTATTTAAATTCTTAGATTAACACATGAAGTGCAATACCAAATGCAAGGTGAAAA
>TARA_R110000737_G_scaffold32393_3_pt1 | contig 15813 bp, 15 predicted proteins | sample TARA_R110000737 | Tara Oceans TARA_R110000737 (sample SAMEA4398027) | marine metagenome | biome: Polar Biome; feature: [SRF] surface water layer (ENVO:00010504); material: water (ENVO:00002006), including particulate matter (ENVO:01000060) such as... | depth 5 m
GGCCAAGCAAGAGGCGATGTTTACAATTGTACCGCCTCCATTTTCAAGCATCTTATTAGCAAAAACCTGAGAGCATAAGAATGTGCCGTGGAGAGTGGCGCTAATGCCCTCCTCCCAAAACTCCTCTGTCATCGTTTCGAATCTTGAACTCGGTGTCATTCCTTTCGAATCTTCAACCTTTGGATCCTTCGCGGCGTTATTAACCAAAATATCAACTTTATCAAGCTGTTCTGCGACAGCAATAATAGTATCTCTCTTAACAACATCCATATAGAGTGGGATCGCGGAGCCCTCCCCATATTTCTTATTTAAAATTTCGGCCTTTTCTATTACTTTATCTTCGTTGTGATCTGTTAAAACCACGGTTGCGCCAAATTCAATAAGAGCCTCAGCGTGCTTTGGTCCAAGAATTCCGCCGGCGCCTGTAATTACGGCAACCTTGCCAGTTAAGTCAAAAACGTTATTTAGCATTATATAATCCTTCTAAAATTTGTTTGTGTTCCAGTGTGGTGTTAATCTCGCGGCCGGTTTTGCCGCGCACCGTTTGCATTGTGTATGGTCCATTATATCCCGAAGAAACAAGCTTACTAAAAATAGATTTAAAATTTGTATCTCCGGTGTTCGGATAAACAGTTTTTGCATCGAAGGTTCTATCCTTTAAATGCACATTATTTATCTTTTTATGAAATGTATCAATGTATTCAGCGTGATCTAGACCATATGATGTAATGTTTCCAGTATCATATGTAACATAAAAGTTATCTGATACCATCAATATATCACGTAATCCGTCGATTGTCAACTCACATTCAAAAGAAAATTTCAAATTTGGGTATGTTTTTGCAAATTCTATAATAAGATTTATAAATCTGTGTCTTACGGCTACTTCTTCTACACTACTATCTTCCAAAAGTGGAATAGTAATAACATCTATCTTGTTGCGAATAGCCGACTCACAAATGGGTGTTAGGTGTTCTTCAAGGTAATTTCTGTTGGTAATCCGCGAATCTACTAATGTATCAGCACACAATGAACTAATAGGTAATCCGGCCAAAGATACACTTTCATCAAAAGCGGGATTTGTCTTTGCGGTTCCTTTAGTAATAAGCCACTCAATATGCGTCAATCCGCATTCTTCTAGAGAATCAAATTCCCTTCTCCAGTCATTAGGAAATTCTTGAATATGTCCATTGACCGGTTCAGAGAGTCGTCCTTGTATAATTCCTAAATTCAATTTAATATCTCCACTAATTCTATAAACGTTCCATCTGGGTCGGTACAAAATGTTGCTTTCGCTCGGCCGTCCGGTGAAAATTGTGGACAGCAGTTAAAAAAAACGCCATTATTTGTCATTGCACTGTATAATTCATCCAAATTTTCAATCGTTAAAGCAAAGTGAGTGCAGCCAATGTTGTTAATGCGCTTCTCGTTATTCTCTTCTGGGTGTGATATAAAGTCCAAAAGCTCTATCATATCGCCGTTTTCCAAAGCCATTTTGACAGTTCTCACTTTTACGCCCTCAAGAGAACAAAAGTTATCAATATATTCCCCACTCTCAATCATATCTTTCTGAACTTCAAAACCAAAATACTGCCTGTAAAAATCGATAGATTTTTCTATGTCCGTCACAACAATCCCGGTATGTCTAATGCTTGGCATTACTTTTCCACCACCGCGATCAACATTGCTTCTTTTGAAAATCTTATTAACTTATTGAATTGATTAGATGTTGCCCATGGTACTTCGTCATAAGGACTGTACGGCAATGGAAGTTTTGCGAAAAGCTTTACAAGGGGCTTTAACCACGGAAATCTCCACAGAAACGGAAGCTGATAAAAGTATTTTACTCTTACATTCTTGAATCCGGCTATTTCCAATGCAGTTTTAAGAGAAAATAGAGTATATGGGCTGATGTGTGTGTGATCAATATAAAACGGGCCCCAATAAGTATGTGACCAACTGGGTGTCATTATTACGGCTTTTCCTCCAGTCTTTAAGGAATCGCGAATACCTTTAAAATAACAATGTGGATCCCGTAAATGTTCAATTACGGATTTACTAAATGCAAAATCAAAGCTTTCCTTTGGAAATGGAAGCTCATCTTCTTCAAAATTCATTTTTTCTACTGTATAATCAGATAGATGTTCAATAGAAGGAGATATATCTAAGCCGGAGGGCTCAAACCCCAACCCACGGAAGGCATGTAAATAGTCTCCGCGGCCACATCCAAAATCAACAATCTTTCCGGTCTTTCCATATGCGTTTTGTAATAGCCACATTGAAAGTAAATTTGGATAGACGCTCGGGGGCGCTATTTCATTCGAATATGTGTGTTCCAAATATTTTGAATCTTGTAAAACAGATTTTATTTTACTCATTTTCCCTCTCTATGCAGCCCTCGATTACATCGAACGCCTCATTTATAGCATCAATAGAAATCGTTAAAGGGGGTCCAACCTTCACAGAAGTTGACCAAGTATTAACAGGCATGACACCGTGCCTAACACAATTCACAACAACAGCATTGGCGTCTTCTTTGTTATTAAAGATAATTGCCCCTACCATTCCACGAGCATTAACATAATTTATTATCTCATATTTTTCCAATCTTTTTAAACGATTTTCGAATACTTCGACCTTTTTCTTCAATTGTGCTTGAAATGCTTCATTAGTCAAAAAATCAATGTTGGCAATTGCGGCAGCACAACACAATGGATTACCGGCGTTTGTGCCTCCCAATTTAGTGCCGCCATCAATCAATTCTTTAGTGCTCAAAACAACAGATGTTGGAAGAGGTGCGCCCAATGCCTTTGCTAAACAAATAATATCTGGTTTGATATATTCTCCATATGTAAGATATCCGTAGATCTCGCCCATTCTATAGAGACCGGCTTGAATTTCATCAAAACAAACCAAGCAACCGTTTTGTTTTGCAAAGTTATATAAATCTTTCATATATTGACTAGGATAAAATTGCGAACTCCATCCTTGATATGTTTCCAACATAAAGGCTGCTATATTTTTTGGATCGCCTAATACTGAAGGATCAAACTTCGCCTCTTTGTCGTATGGAAAATCTAAAAACAGAATATCATCATCTACGACATTTGACCACTTGCTGTTGCCTTCACCGGAACTCATCAGATCTGTGCTTAAAACTCTACCGTGATAACTGCCCCTAAATGACACAATATATTTTCTATCGTTTTTTGTAGCCCAGCGCTTGATAAGTTTATATGCTATGTCGGTTGCCTCCGAACCCGTATTTAGCAAAACCACCTTCTCAAAGTGTGACGGAGACATATCAAGGATGCGCTTTGCGAGCGTTCTCCTTATCTCTGTTGGGTACAAAAAAGAAAACACCATATCACTATCGAGTTGGTTTTTTATTGCCTGATTAATGACCGGATTTGAATGCCCCGCATTCATCGTAAAGATACCCGAAGTCAAATCAATCCATTTATTTCCCTCTTCATCATAAACATTAAAATTTTTTGCTCTGTGCCAAACCATAGGTAATTGAGAACGAATCTTGTTCGACTCAAATTCGCTGGGATGCAACCCAGTCAGATCATCACTTATTTTGAATGTATCATGTATCGTTCTGTTCTTCGTGCTAATCATTTATAACTTCCTATAACGTGAACAATTCATTATAAGGTTCATATGCCGATTGCTATCAATCTGGCACTTTAACATATTAACATCTTCTTCGGTGTCTATTTCCACTATATGTGGCGTTATCACCGGCATTATTTTCATTCCAAATGCGCTCGATGAATTTGTAACAGTTTCTCTTTTGGCGATATCTATATAGCCATTTGGAAGATAGGCTTTTGGAAAAGTTTGTCTAGGCAAATTTGTATAATCCTTTATACCCTCAAAGTCCTCAAAAAACCCTACACATTGTCCTTCCTCTATTTTGATCATTTTATAGGGAGGCTCTGCAAGTTCCTGCACGGAGCGCAATCCGGACATTTTATCTCTATTGGAGTAGAAATAATCAACATATTCATCAATCTTTTTGGGATCGCGCATTGGTGTTGTTGGGCGCATATAAGCGACACAATCAACATCAATGTTGTCAAAAAAATGCTTAATTACTTCTTGATCCCCCGAAGAATCTGTTGCATATTTTTCTGGTCTTATAAATGGAACTATTGCCCCATATTTCCTTGCCACTTCCGCAATTTCAGGATCGTCAGTAGAAACATAGACCTCTCCAATATTATTTGACATTTTACAAGCAACAATAGAATAAGCAAGAAGAGGCGCTCGGCCCACTATTCTTATATTTTTACGAGGAACACCCTTGCTGCCGCCCCTTGCTGGTATTAACGCGGCAATTTTCATTAAAGCGTATCAACCTTGCGCAACTTAGATGCAATGTTCTTTTCGGTATCGGTAACCTTCTTAACGCCATCCCCAATCGACTTTTCAATTTCACGAATATATGGAACAAGTCTCTTAAGACCGCCAATTTCCAAAGAGGCTGCTTGGTCTGAACCATACATTGAGCGATCTAACGTAATGTGGCGCTCAACCGAAGTTGCCCCCATAGCAGCAGCGGCACAGGTTACAATAATTCCAACTTCGTGGCCACTATAACCAATTCTTTTACCAAACTCTCTACGAAGGGTGCGGATCATTAGCAAGTTTGCATCCTCCGGATTCATCGGATAAGAACTATTACAGTGCATTAGTTCATAAGGACAATCGGCATTTTCAAAAATCTTGGTTGCTGCCCTAATTTGCTCCATTGTGCTCATCCCAGTAGAAATAAAGGTATACTTCTTTTCTTCCGCAACCGCCTCAAGCAACTTACGATGCGTCAACATAGCGGACGCGACCTTATTGTACTTCAAATCATAACTTCTCATAAAGTGCTGGCTTTCTATATCCCAAGCGGAGGCAAACCATTCGATTCCACTTTCCTTACAGTATTGATTAATTTCATCATACTCTTCCTTCCCAAATTCCAAACCTTCTTTTTGCTGTCGGTTTGTTGTGCCCCATGGGCTCTCTCGCGGGCGATCAAGTTCTTCCTTTGAATATACAGTATCTAAAGTTCTCTTCTGGAACTTCACTGCATTACAACCAGCATCAACTGCTGCATCAATTAACTTCTTGGTAATATCCAAACTTCCATTATGGTTAATACCAATCTCCGCAATTACAAAAACTTCATTATTCATTATATTTCTCCTTAAATATCAAGAATTTTTTCTATCTCATCGTTGTCAATATGTTCTCTAGCTTGTAAAAATGTATCCAATGACAATTCACCAAAGTTAACCGGATTGCCATTCTTATCATTTAAAATTTTAGTGGCATCGTCCAATTCTGATACATAATGATGAAAGTTTTCATCACATTCGGGCTGCCCAAAAGTATTAAAGGAAATGTCGAAATGTTCCTGTAATTGTGGCTTTACAACCTTCCACATTTCGGTGCCAGGATATGCCGTCGCGGTGAACATTTTCCTATTTACGCCGCTTCTCATTCTTTCGTATTCGGAACTGCCGCGTGTGGTCCCCTTGGTCCAAAAATCCTGCTGCCAAGTAATAAACGCAACACTGGTTTGTAAATCTTTTAAAGTTTCACCAGGATAGGCCATAATCCAAGTACAATTACCGTGGACATTTGCAGATCTACAATTCTTAACAGCATTAACCATCGTCGTTGGGAAATGATATGTGCGTCCATTGACCTGTGTGGATGTAAGACCATTTTTCAGAATGAAGCCGCCTTTCTTCATGTTTATTAAAGTGTTCTCCGCTGCGGACTCCGCACCAAAGCCAATATAAACACATCCAGATTCCGCCATATCATATAAACGAGCATCTGCTTCGTCCATTCGCGTATGGGTTCCCCATCGAACACTATCCAAGCCATATTCTTTAAATACAGGAGTTAGCTTCTTAATTCTTCTTTTGTCTACTGCAAAGTTATCATCTGGAAATCCAATAAAATCTAAACCATACTTGTCAACATATCCTCTGACTTGCTTTGCTATATGTTCAGGTGAACGCATTCCATAGTTTCTTTCACCTTGGGCGCCTCTGTAACAGAAAGCACAAGCATAAGGGCACCCGCGGCTGCTTACCGTCGTCAAACTTCGCTTCATCGTGAAGGGAGTAGCGGAACTATTATTCGCAGCGATGCCCCATACTGGAACATTAATATAGTCTTCCAGAACATTATGTCCATATGGATCGCTTTCAAGAAGGTCAAGGGCCCCATATGGTATTTCATCCAAATTTGAGGGACGGTTTCCTTCATACATAAAGCGGTGGCGGCCGTTTACTTCGCCTTTATAAAATGGACTTAGTTTGCCGGAATTTATTGCGCCAGCCCAACCTCTTTCTTTGATTAATTTAGCATCTCGGGCAATAATCAAAATGGCGTCGTCGCCTTCTGACCTCGCAATTCCGTCAAGTTCTGGGATCCAGTTGAACAGACCCATTCTTATTTCCGTGGCGAGACCGTTTCCACTGACAATAAAAGTATCTGGTTGATGTTTACGAACAATCTGCGCCATCTCCTCTTGCCATCTTAAGGTGGTTATCTTACCGGAAAAAGCAACAATATCTTGATCGCCTACGTTGTTTAGATGTTTTAGAAACATCTGTTCTGCTTCGCTATAGCTTAAATGTCTGCCGTTTGGTAGGCCCCTTCGGGATGCGTTATCGTCTGTTATTCTATAAGCATTCAGATCAATTAAATGAGTCTCCGCTCCGAATTTTCGTAAAATTGCTGCAAGAATTAAGGGGCCTTCGGGCGGCGTATTTGGAAGGGCACTTTCTCGAAGGGGCATATTAATGAATGTCACCTTCAAACCTTCAAGCTCGGAAGGTGTAATGTCCCTAACAAGATCGTTAACCAACATAATTATTGCTTCCTTTATTATAATATAACACGAACCACCGCAATGTCAAGCTAAAACTTGAAATTATCTTTAGTAAATTCATTATGCCAAGAATTTTCGTTAAGATTGATTATATCAGTACCAACCAATTTCGCGCTTTCGTTTATAATTCTCATATCGTCAATTAAAAATTTTCTATATATCTTTTTCCAATGACCGATATGCCCTTGATTAAATGTCGCTTTCGGGTTAGCATTTTTACCATATCCCAATGTACAATCTAAATCAAGCCCTCCCACATATATGGGATTACACCCCATCAATATTGCAATCATAACACAAAAAAGACCCACAGTTTGTCCTGGGCCGGCGTGCTGATCGTGTCCCGTAAACTCCATTAGTTTTTCTTGCAGCGTCAATGGAAGTGCGCTTGGACAACATCTCCCCTTAACATCCCAACCGGAACCAACGCTGCCGTGGAGATTCTTTATCCAATCAGGAAAACCAGAAACATCTGGTCTTTTCCACATTTGTGAATTGTTTCCATAGAAATCAAATTCAAAATTCTCATTTTCTATATAATAATCTCTGAATTTTTTAAGAATCTGCAAACAAGAGTGGTTCTTAAAGTGTCTCGTATCATATGGCAGATAATCACACGTTAAACGATCACTAACGAGACTCGCAGGAGTTAAATCTGCTGTTATATTGTAAAGCAAAGGTATTTGATATTCATTAAAAACGTCGTGTGGGTAATCTCTTTGTTCCCAAATTGGAGTGCGCAGCAAGGATCCCGCAATTGTAAATTCTCCATTTGAAACAACCCAATAATCTGGCTTTACAGAAAAATGATCATACCACTCGTTCACAGAAAATCTAATAACCTTATCTTCTTTCTGTAATTGTTCAATTGTGTCTATATGTTCATCAATGCTCGGTCCATGGAGAGCAATTACACAAGGCTTGTCTTTGTGCTTATTTGTTATGTCTTCAAAATTTAACTTCATTCTTTCTCTTCTATTTGTGATTTCATATGTTGTAAGTGTTCTTCCATATTGCGAACGTATCCTGGCTTCCATTTTTCAGGGAATGTCTCACCAACCATGAAGATAGAACCTCGTGAAAAATTATAAACCTGTGTAGGGCTTGAATTACCGGGGGTATACGAATAAGATGATTCATCTACCCTCATTTCAATATTATCTTCCCAATATAATTCTAAAACCATACTATCCCTAAAAAAAGGAATTAACGCAGTAGTATCCGCGGGGGTAGCCAATTCTCTGAGAATGTGTAAACGAGGCTTAAACACTAGCTCCCCCCGAGAGTCGTCAAAAGTGACCCACCATACATGCCCATGAGGCGGGGGATTGGAATTTCCAACAACAAAATTATCAAAAAACGGAGTAGGAACCTCAATAAATCCTCTTTTTGATATCCTGGTCAATTCCTTGCAAAATTTAACCGGCTGTAAAACATGTTCGGCTATATGAAGAGAAAAAACAAAGTCAAACTGTTTATCTCTAAAGGGGGTATCGGAAGCATCTGTTTGAGTAAAGGCGTTGGCTGAATATTGTGGCGCATAATTTTCTATGTCAGCATAATGATTAGCCAACTTCATACCATCCGTTCCACATCCCAAATCCAAAACATTCCAATCACGATTTTGCCTAATCATCTTGAATGCATGTTCTCTATTTGATCTCTTAATCATTTATGTTCTCCAATCTCGGATAAATCATTTTTTCTCTAACCTCATCTTCAATTGAAAGCTGCAAATGATGATTCACTTTGTCTTCGTTTAGTGGATTAGTTCTATTATACACGTATAAAATATCTTTTATAAAAAAGCTCCTCTCTTCTGCCATTTCCAACATAGGAAACATAACGGGCAGATCTCCGGCCATTTTATATATCTGCCCATCAGATCCCAGAACATCTTCTCGTTTTACGCTGTTCCAAAGTTTATATTTAAACGTTCTAATATGGGAGGTCATCCAAGGGCTTGTTCTAAACAGCTTATTCTTTGTTACGTTTTCCGGCAATTGTCTAGAAAATTTACCTCTGACGTTTGATGGAAATTCAATGTAGCTTCCATATGTCATCAAACAGTCATTATTGCTGTATGTCTCATCTAAAATTTTAAGAACATCCTTTCTTGCAAACCAGTCATCTCCATCCAAAACTAAAACAACGTCTTCGGGGGCCGGCTGTAGATGTTTAATACCGGTGAAAGTGCTGTTCAATGCACCGCCATTCTTTTCTGTAGTGACCAAAGAAAACTTATCATTGCCCTTTATTTCTTTCTCTATAGCAGACACAGAATTATCAGTGCTGCAATCATTAACAATTGCTACTCTGTAATTTTCATAGTCTTGTGCCCTTACGGTCTTAAGACAACGCGAAATCCACTTTTCTGCATTGTAAAATGGTATTATGATATTAAAGAATGTCAATTAGTGCTCCGAAGGATATGGCTTGGAATTTGAACATTACCCATACCCATAGAATGTTCGTATACAATTCCCGGATGTGATCGATTAAACGCAATGTTTAATTTTGTTCTAACTTCCTTTTCTAATTTATCTCGTTCTTTTACAATGTCTTGTGAAGAAATGTGATCCGTCCACACATACGAAATATATCCGCCGTCTGGATCTCCCTTGTAATAATCTAATTCTTTTAAATAATCAATTGAAGATTGATACAGTCGATCACCGTTTGATTTGTCCTCGTAAACATATGTGCCATCTATTAGTTTAGCATCATCAAAATATGGTGAACCAGGATATGTTGTGATAACTGTGCAGTCAAACTCTTCCGGCTCTACATCTAAAAGCCATCTTTTCGTATTTTCTATTGAGTGGCGGCTTTCGCCGGCGTGACCAACGGACATTAATGCCTTCACTTTCAGCCCATTGTTTTTGGCTGTTTCAACACAACGAGTATTGTCATCCAAAGTGGCATTTTTCTTAATATTCTTAAGTATTCTTTCGTCACCAGATTCAAAACCCGTAAGCAACCAACGAAAACCGGCCCTCTTCATCGCAACAGCTTGTTCTTCATTAAACAATTCAGCTTTAACAAAGCCACGCAATCTAAACTCTACATCATTTTTTTCTTGATAATCGGCTATCTTATTCATCAACTCAACCATTCCGCGATTGACGTTTAACTCGTCATCATAGAACATAAATCCCTGAAATCCATATGTCTTGTGTAGGTGTTCTATTTCTTGCAGAATGGAATCGGAGCTTCTTTGTCTAATGACTCGCAGGAATGGCGAATTACGACCACTACAAAATGTGCAACGAAACGGACAACCTAGTTGCGCGATTAAACTAACAGACTTGAATCCATCAATCGAATAATTGTAGGTATTCATATCAACTAAATGTCTTGCCGGCATAGGCAAATTAGAAAAATCTTCGTTTGATAAAAAGAAGGGAGATTTTTTATCATCAGCATCGATAACACCATTATTTATTTTCAGTGCATCGAAAATAGCAAACTCGCCGTCGCCACACACAACAACATCAAACACACTCAATAAACCTTCAACGTCTTTCGTCGCTCTATCTCCAAATTTAAGATCGCGCTTCTTTTCTCTTTTGGCCGCAGTATTCATTAAGGTGACATGTGGTCCACCCAAAATAGTCTTTTTGCTGGGCTCAATTTGTTTGATGGCTTCTGATATCTTTACTGCATTTGGAATTTGTGGAGTTGTGGCAGTCAAACCAAAGACTTCAACATCTGGATTAGTTTTCACATAATTTTGTATTACATCCAAATAATTTTGAACGCCGCTTAAATCTATAAAATCAACTTTGTAATTCTCTCTTTCCAAAACAGCAGCAACTTTCAAAATACCAATATGTAAAAAAACCCTCTCATCAAGCAAAAAAGGTGATGGCGGGGTTATTAAGCATATTTTATTCATTTATGAATTCCTCAACTCTGTTTAATATTTCTGTTCTCTTTTCAATCATATAATCAATCAGAGGCTCGCCTTTCATAGAAAACCACGATTCGCTAACTGCGCCCAATCGCTTATTTGTTATAACTTTCATTCCCATCATTCTAGCTTCAACAACAATTCTTGAAAGGGTTTCCGGTGTCAGAGGGAAAAATACGAGCTTATCGTTTCTTGATATATTGTTTAAAAAGTTGTTTGGAGAACAAGGAAGTATCAAGTCGTATTCATACCCCTTTTTCCTACAATATTTTATTGCCCCAGATGTATTCTTGTGTTTAATTGTGGAATCCATTATCGAGCATCTATCCTTCTTTTCTTTTGTGCTGTGTTCTCTCATTACATTCAATGCATCAATAGACCACAGGTTACCACCCAAACTAACAATATTGTCTATTTTCAAATTTTTACTAACAATATCAGAATGAAAATTAGATTGGCAAAATACAGATTTAGAATTTTTGTAAAATAGCTTATTTATTATTTGTTCTGGGGGAGCTAAATAATCCTTAAATTCTGCGGGATCCCGATTAAGCAAATATTTGTGGTCATGTTCATAAATCGTATAATCACAATCTGCCTGTATGTATTGTTTACAATCGGGGAATAGATTAACAAAATTTGCTATTATAAACTTTGATTTATTTCTATTTTTGAGAAAATCAATATTAACTAAATTGCTATTAATTTTCTTTACAGAATATCCCTTTTCCACCAAAAGCTGTATTAGTATTTCATTGTTAAGCTCTCCACCCCCGTTTATTTGGTCGGCAAAGAAATCCGCAATAAAAACAACATCATTCATATTCTACTATTTCGCTACTCTCGTCGTCGTCTTGCAAGCCCAAAAGCCAGTTCTCTATTTCGAGTGCTTCTTCTTCGGAGATAACATTGCAGAATTCCTTATATTTGATCTCGGACGAAAACTCCTCTTCAAGACGAGCGGTTAGCTTTAAAGCTCGGTCTTCTCCCCGATTCTTTGTGCCAGCCAGAATATCATTATAACATATTCTCATTTTCTCTTTAGCAGACTGTTCGCGAGGATAGGCCCACATAGATTCTTTAATAAGAACACCATCCCATACTACTTCATCAGGAATGGGCTGTATATCAAACGCAACATTGTAAAAACAATCTTTGGCGTCTCCATCAACCAAAAAATCTAGTTGACCAGACCAACCGGTTGCAATAACCGGAAGATCGCTGTAAGCAGCTTCAAAAATTGGCAAACCAAACCCTTCGCCGTGCGGAAGAGCCACAAGTGATTTAATCTTTGAATGTTTATATAAGGAGTGCATTTCTTCATCGGTCATATCTCCGTGAAGAAGATAGACCTTGCAGGTTCGTTCTTTGTTGGCTTGAGAGACAAATGCCGTAATTTGACTAAAAGTGGCCTCCCGGTCCATATGACAATTCTTGGCCATATTGGTTTTAATAACCAAACCAACTTCTTCGTCTTTAAACTCTTCAATAAACCACTTAACCGTATTGGGGATGTTTTTTCTCGGGCCCCATTGTGCAACTGCTAAAAAATTAAAATCATAATCTAGTTCTAAATCAAGCTCTGGTAAAGTCTCGTATGACTTAACTGGATAATTGACTGAATGGATCGGCGTTGTTAAAACCAACTGCACTTCCTGCTTTGTCGCCTCGTTGACACCAGTAAAATTCGAATTTTCAAAAATACCTTTAGAATGATTTGAAACCACAATGATTTTGTCCATCATGTTTCCTTTCTGAAGCCATTGTGGTGCTACCTTTGTTGTCTCAATTCCGGCCGTAAAGCCAATATTAACTGGCGCTATGGGCTCCCATTCGTTTGGAATGGTGACTTGTATTGATATATCAAAATGCTCACCAGACTGAATGTGCTGGATTGTCTTCTTAATAGTCTCATCTATCCATTTACGCTCTGTGTTCGAGCAACGAATCCAAGAAGTTTGCCCCCATTGTAGCGGCTGAATATAGATATCAAATAAATCTTCTCTACTCTTAAGAGATCTTAAAGCAAATCTCGTTTGCTCTCCATAACCAGATCTAGTTAAAACCGGACCCTTTAGTAAAACCTTTTGACGCATCAAGCCACCTCCATAAGATGCCATGTCTTATAATCTTGTCTGTCTTCCCAGGAACCATATTTCTCAACAATCTCGTCAATTACGGTAACCCATCGTTTTTCAAAATCTTCAAAATTGTAATTCTTTAAAACGTGCTGCCGTCCCAAGATCGACATTTTCTTATATCGTTTTTGTGTAATTTTGGTGGCATCCTTAAGTGCCTTTATAACATCAGTCTTAGAAACTCTGTCTTCATAAATGTATGGAACTTCAAGAGAGCCAATAATTGATCTTGAAGCCGGCTTGATTCCAAATCCAAACCAATTTTCTCCATCGGTAATTTGCTCTTGTAAACCACCAGTCATATTAACAATAATTGGGGTTCCACAAGACAATGATTCAAGAGTTGCCAAGCCAAAACCTTCCGCATCAGAAATGTTAATTGTAAAATCAGCCGCATTATACATACCAGCTAATTCTTCTGGCGCCACCTTTTGAGTTGAAAGAAAAACCTGGCCATCACCAACCCCAAGATGATCAATGAGATGCGGCAAATCCTGACCGTGAGGATCTTTAGCATCTGTGTGCATTAAGAGAGTTGCTTTGTCGTGGCCAACCTCATCTAAAAATTCCTTAAACCACCAAATCAAAGTACCGCTCTGTTTTCGGCGCGCGTTTCTATTGTTCCAAAAAAAGACAGTTTTCTTTGGATTTTTGTGATTTATGCTGCTTTCAACAGTAATCCGTTCTCTCAAGGCACTGACATTTTCTTTTTCTTGTTCGGTTTTATATTTGTAAAATATATTTGAATTTACAGCGTGTGGTAGATAATGAGATGGCACATCTGGAACTACCGTTTTTACAATATCGTGTGTTACCTTTGATATGCAAACGATTTCGTCTGTTGAACGATAGAATCTTGCATTATAAAATGGATATGGATAATTGTCCCACACATGATAATAAACCATTGGAACGTCGGGTCGAATCTCATTTTCTATTTCCCACAACCATCCATAAAACCTAGGATCCGTCATAAACCACAATATATCTGGTTTTTCTTCTCGTAGAACCGAGCGAATCGATTCATGGTTTCCATATCCATCAACAGGAAATATACGCCAATCATCACCCCACGGATCTACTTTCTGCGGCCGGTAATCTTGATGTTTAACGGCGCCCCCAAAACAAACAAATTGATATCGCCCCGTTTTCAATAGCGAGTCAATAAAATACTTTGTTTGGGTTCCAACACCAGATGGTGATAGCGGATGATCCGCTAATACTAATATCTTTTTCTTTTTCTTCATCTATTCCTCATTTTGAACACACCGTGTTCACAATTAAGCTTGTAACAACATAGGGATCACAATTTGCATTTGGTCTGCGATCCTCAATATAACCTTTCTTATCTCGGGCAACCTGCCACGGAATTCTAACGGACGCGCCACGATCTGAAACACCCCAACGATATTCTCTGTAACTGCAAGTTTCATGGAGTCCGGTTAGGCGTCTAGAAATTCCAGTACCATAATTCATAATGTGTGGGGCTGGATCGCGGCCGAGTGCGCGTGCGGCGTCCTCGCAAGCATCATACGATTCTCTCATCTGTTTTGTTGAAAAATTGGTATGACAGCCGGCACCATTCCAATCTCCTTCTACCGGCTTCGCATCAAGCGAAACCATAACATCATAATCTTCAGCTATGCGATACAATAAATAACGAGCTAACCACAAATCGTCAGATGCCTCCACCGGTCCAGAGGGTCCAACTTGGAACTCCCATTGGCCCGGGCACACTTCCGCGTTAATGCCGGAAATCCTTAAACCAGCAGACAAACACGCTTCCAAGTGTTTTTCCGCAATGGGGCGCCCAAATGTATTAGAGGCGCCAACACTACAATAATACTGCCCTTGGGGAGCAGGGAACCCATTTTCCGGGAAACCTAATGGGCGGCCGTTCTGTAAGAAAGTGTATTCTTGTTCTAGTCCAAACCAAGTATCATCTTCTTGGTAGATGTTGGTGATCTTAGTACAAGTACTGCGCGTATTAGAATGATGAGGCGTCATATCGGTATTTAATACTTCGCACAAAATCAAAAGATCCCGGCCTGCGCGCAGCGGGTCGGGTACTATCTTCACCGGCTTCAGAACACAATCAGAATTATGTCCCTCTGCTTGGTTTGTAGAAGATCCATCGAACCCCCAAATAGGAGGCTCCTCATCGGCGTCTAATACTCTTGTTTTACTTCTCAAACTAGGAGTTGGTTGGGTTCCATCAACCCAAATATACTCCGCTAGCTTAACTTTCATATGGTCTCTCTCGTTTACGGACATTGTTCTGTGTGTCTAAAATTACAGTTACGACACGACAGCCGATTTTTAATATACCTTTCTTTTTTAATATTGTGTAGGGCTTTGTTCAACATTTTTAAAGCATTTTCAGTTTTTCTTGGGCCACTGGTTACTCTAAAAAATTCTACCTTGTTCTTTTTTGCTGTTCTTTTAAGAAGAGCAAAGTGTGTTTCAATCTCTTTGGGCTCTATGTCCATTTTCTGAGCAAAAAAGTGTTTATAAAGAGTTAGCTGGTAAGTTGTCATCTTGTCGCTTCGTCTTTTTGCGTCCCAACCCCATGAACAAGTCTTCCAATCAAAAATGTGAACCTTCTTATCTGGGGTTACGACGACCGCATCGATGTAACCCTTAAAGCGATATCCTTCTTCTGTCTTAATTGGCTCGTAAAGTGGCAATTCTACAGCAAGAACTTCATATTCTCCGAAATAATCGTCTAGTGCACCTTCAATTTCCGGAAGCAGTTCCTTACCTTGTCCAACCATACTGTCCACCAATCCGCTATCAACAATAACGTCTGGGGGGAGCTTATCAATGCAATCAGCAAAACTATCAGTAAAATA